>VFQM010000175.1_pt1 | contig 80793 bp, 78 predicted proteins | sample 3512391 | NCBI WGS metagenome assembly VFQM01 (sample SAMN10412369, study PRJNA504923) | tailings metagenome | isolation source: Replicate 1 from Balatoc abandoned mine | place: Philippines | reverse complement strand
GTGCATAAGAGGCAGGATGGAACAACGGTGATAAGAGGAGCAACCACTCGTCTGTCCTCCCCGTCGAGGCAGGAATCCAGGAAGCGCCAAAAGAATCGAAAGGCGATTGGCAAGGAGTTTCTGTGGCTTGAGATCCTCGGCACAAGACCTAGCATGACCAAATATTAGGGATGAGAAGGTTCGCTGACGAGAACTAGAAAGATTTTGCTTGGTGACAAGAGAGAAGCAGTTACTCTCTTAATGTCATCCTCACAACCCACAAGCTACGCCGAAGGCTTCCCCAAGGAGAGAGGTAGGGATCCAGGCATACCAAGAGCTAATTTGTGGTGCTGGTTAGTAATGACATGAATTGGGATGAATCAAAGTGAAAGCAAGAATATTTGTTGACGAAAACTGGAAAGCTGTTGGTTGGGATGGAAGAATTGGGCGATCCTTCCATGCGTCATCCTCAATCTTACATTTTCAATCTTTCAGACAACTTGGTCATTGCCTATGATTTAGGCATCTGAAAAGAATCAAGAAAAAACCTAGCATAAAAATCTTTGGGTTTTGCATTTGTACACTCATTTTCGTGAAGAATAAAGTTTATAAAACATATCAATCAAAGCAACCAAAGAATGAAAATTCTGGCTCAAAGTATTAAAAAACTTACTTAAAAATTCCCTATTTATCAAAACTTATTCACAGACAATAATGAGACTTCAAATGTCAATCATTATTTTTTATTTTTTTTAAAAAATTCTACTTGATTTTTTAATTATCTTAAGGTTTCTGGCCATTTTTTTTCTTTGCTTAAAAATTAAGCAACATTGTAATAGTCAAAGGGTACTCAGGGTATTTCCTATTTATCCTCAACTTTATCCACAGACTTACACACAATTCCTGGGGATGAAATATAAAAGTTTATTAGCTTTACAATAACTCTTCTTTAAATTTAGTTGACTTTGAGATTATCTATCTCACAATAAACATATGTCACTTTCTTCATTTGATACTTCTCTAGAACGTGGAATTTCCACTATTGCAGCGCATGTTAAATCGTTAACATCTTCTCCAGGTGTCTATCGTATGATTAATCGTCAAGAAGAAGTCTTATATATAGGAAAAGCAAAAAATCTAAAAAAAAGAGTCCATAGTTATACGCATGCGCACCGTCTGCCTAATCGCTTACAAAGAATGGTTTCTGAAACCCATACCATGGAGTTTATTACAACACACACAGAAGTAGAAGCCCTTCTTCTAGAAGCTAATTTAATAAAAAGATTTAAACCACGTTATAATATTCTTTTAAAAGATAATAAATTCTTCTCATATCTCTTACTTACTAAGCATGAATGGCCTCGACTTATGAAACATCGAGGTGCTAAAACGCTTCCAGGCACCTACTATGGTCCTTTTGCTTCGACTTACGCTGTTAACAATACTTTAACAACGATGTATCGTATTTTTAAATTACGTTCTTGTGGTGATAGTTTTTTTGCGAGTCGAAAAAGACCTTGTCTACAATATCATATTAAACGCTGTACAGCTCCATGTACCAATTATATTAACACTTCTGATTATGCAGAATTGGTTAATCAAGCTAAATCATTTCTAGAGGGAAAATCACATGAGCTTCAACAACAACTAAGCCAACGTATGCACGAAGAAAGTGAAAATCAAAATTATGAAAAAGCTGCTCATTATCGTGACCAAATTAGAGCGCTGACTCAAATTCAAGTACAGCAAAATATCAATACAACCCTTAAAAGTGACACCGATGTTATTGCCATTGCCTACCATGGTGAAACAGTTTGTATCCAAATTTTCTTCTTTAGACATGGAAGTAACTTTGGTAGCCATAGCTTTTTTCCTGAACATACAAAAGATTTGCCACTTGAAGAAATACTATCCAGCTTTCTAAGCATTTTCTATCAAGACACGCTTCCGCCTCAAGAAATTCTTTTAAGCCATCCTTTAAATGAACAATCCCTTATAGAAGAAGCCTTATCACTTACTGCTCAGCGAAAAGTTAACATTATTTTTCCAAAACAGGGGCAAAAAGCAAAACTTCTCAATCAAGCGCTTGAAAATGCTGAAGACGCTTTGGCGCGTCATCTTTCAGCGAATCAATCACAGCTAAGAATTTTAAATGAATTAGCCGATATTTTCGAACTTCCTAATATGCCTCAGCGCATTGAAGTTTATGATAATAGTCATATTCAAGGAACAAATGCTATTGGCGCAATGATTGTTGCAGGAACAAAGGGTTTTGATAAAGCAAGTTACCGCAAATTTACAATTAAATTAGATGATGAAAATGCTCCTGTACCAGGAGATGATTATGGTATGATGAAGGAAGTTATGAGGAGACGTTTTGCTGGATCTCTTTCTCAGAATCAAGATCGTAACCCCTTCCCTCAACTCCTTCTTATCGATGGTGGAATAGGCCATCTTAACGCAGTTTATGAAGTTTTAGAAAATCTTAATCTTTCCATTCCAGTTGTCGCGATTGCTAAAGGTCCTGAAAGAAATGCAGGAAAAGAAACGTTCTATCAGCCTGGGCGCGCTCCTTTTTCCCTAGAAAAACACAAAACTGTTCTTTTTTATCTTCAACAACTTCGAGACGAAGCTCATCGCTTTGCAATTACATTTCATCGCCAAAAAAGAGCAAAGACTATTGAACGTTCTATGCTTGATGATATTGTAGGAATCGGAGCTCACCGTAAAAAAACTTTATTACGCCATTTTGGTTCAACAAAAGAAGTTGCTCGAGCTGGTATTGAAGATCTTCAATCTGTAAAAGGAATTAGTGCAAGTTTAGCTCAAAAAATATATGATTACTTTCACTAAAATAAAGAAGCGGTTTTAAAAAGGGAGAAATGAAGTAGTGTTAGCAGGTTTACCAAATTATCTTACGCTTTTTCGTATTGCCCTTATTCCTGTTGTAGCTACTTTATTTTATTTAAATTCAAACTTAGGTTATTGGATCGCAAGCTTCTTTTTCGTATTGGCATGTATTACCGATTATCTAGATGGATATTATGCTCGCACTCTTAGACAAACAACGCAATTAGGGAAATTTTTGGATCCCATGGCGGATAAATTGTTAATTGCTTCCACTCTACTATTATTGGTTGGCTTTGATCGTATTAAAGGAATTTCTCTCCTTCCAGCAATCATTATTTTATGTCGTGAACTCCTTGTTTCTGGCCTAAGAGAATTTTTAGCAGAAACTAAAATGTCAATGCCTGTTACTCAGCTTGCAAAGTGGAAAACCGGATTTCAGATGACATCATTATCAATTCTTATCGCAGCTACTCCAAGTACTGATTTCTTATATTTACATGTTCTAGGAACATTCAGCTTATGGATTTCTGCGGCGTTAACATTGATTACTGGTTATGATTACTGCCGTTTTGGGTTAAAGCATATTTCGAATTAGTAACTTCCTTGGGCAGGTAAGAAGTTATACAACTTTAGACTACCTAGAACTCTTAATATTTGGTTATTATGAAAAACATTCCTAAGATTCGTAGAATATTTGCGAAAAATGATAAAGATATCATTCAAGACTTGATTCATTAGTAAGGCCGGTGCTATATACCATTATTCCTTTTAACAGGGGCGCTTAGCTCAGCGGGAGAGCGCTACGTTGACATCGTAGAGGTCACTGGTTCAATCCCAGTAGCGCCCACCATTTTTATAGTGATACCAGAGAAAATACCTATAATAATATATTGGCTTGAAACGATTTAAGTCTAAACTTATTTATAGAGAATTTTACACTAAAAATAGTGCTAACTCAGCCGAAATGATTAAAAAATTCCTAGTTTAACGAGTATTCATAGCCGTATACATTTTTTCCTGACGATGATATTTTTGAAAAGGAAGGCAAGGAACTCCTTCTCTTTCAATAAAGTAGCACGCCTTCCGAGCAGCTTCCTTACTGAAACCAACTAAACAAGCACGATAAGGGTGTCCTTGTTTACGGCTGGCTCGCGTAATTGAAACTTGTCCTTCAACATCCTCAGGTAGCTTGGCTAACAGATGAGCAGCTGTCATATGCGCTTGGTTAGCATCTTTAAATGATCCAATTTGAACGCCCCATTCGCCTTGATTGTTTTCTTGTGCAGTCTTACCTTTGATTTTATCAGTTTGGCTTTCATCAGCAATTACATTTGGTTTAACAGAAATTTTCTTACCGTGAGCAGATCGCGAATAATGAACATGTTTTATATCTGGTAATTCTTGAGAACTAAAATCTTCACTTTTTGTGTGTTCTGGATATAATTCAGAAGCAGCCTGTGGATTAGGTAGCTCATGCAGATCATTTGGATCAACAATTTCGCGATCTACAGCATATTTCTTGAACTTAGAGAACCCCTTATTTGTTAAAAGAGTAACTCTTTGATCTCGCCATCTTGAGGTTTCTCCCCCCATGACTACTGCTATTAGTCTTTTTCCATTGCGAATGGTCGAAGTAGAAATATTAAAACCAGAAGCGCAAATGAACCCCGTCTTTCCTCCATCTAACCCTTCAACTTTTCCTAAAAGTTTATTGTGGTTTGCATGAATAACCCCTTTATAAGTAAAACTCTTTTGACCAAAATAACGTTTGTAATGAATAGGAAAATCGCGAATAACAACTTGTAAAAGTTTCGCCATATCTGCGGCTGTTGTAATTTGTTGTTTATTAGGGATACCAGATGCATTTTTAAAAGTTGTGCTTTTGAGTCCTAATTGACGTACTTTGTATGTCATTTGCTGCGCAAATGCAGTTTCTGACCCAGATAGATGTTCAGCCACCGCCACGGCCACATCATTTGCCGATTTTGTTACGAGCGCAAGAATTGCATCCCTTACATTAATGGTTGAACCGACAGGCAATCCTAATTTAGTCGGGATTTGGCGGGCAGCATGAGCAGAAATTTTAAGCTTAGTATCAAGTTTAACGCGTCCTTGATTGAGAGCTTCGAAAAGCATATAGAGCGTTGCAACTTTAGTTAAGGAAGCTGGATGAACACGCCCATAGGCATTTTCAGCATGAAAGACACGTCCTGAGCTAGCATCCATTACATAGGCTGCGTATTTAGCTGCTAACAATGGGTTGCCTACTAAAAATACGCTCAGAAAGAAAATTGATATAAAGTTTCGTCTTTTACACCATATTCTCATAAGATTTTTTACCTTTATTATTCTAGCAACCTACCATTAAATATTAATTTTTAATCAAAATTTAAAGAACGTCAAGTAAAAGCTTGCTTACCTTTCATTTAATTTTTGAGATATCAAATTTGACCTTGACTGAAGCGCTATAACTGCTGAGATGCTTACTATAATAATATAAAATGCAGGTGCAATAACCCAATTCGTAGTATGCCAAAGCCATAGACAAATGAATGGCGTTGAGCGACCGAATAACTCTGACCCAAGGGCATAACCCATTCCCGTCAGAAGATAAGTTTCTCGCCCTTTTACTAGTTGAGTAAACCAAGTATGTAAAGGGGCAGAAAAACCAAGTCCACAGAGAACAATCCATCCCCGTATTAAGAAAATATATAAAGGATTACTATTTGGAATCAGCCAAAAAATCGGAACAACGGTCAGAGCAAGCATTGTTGCCATAAAAACCATGGTTTTTTGAACACCAAAAACATCCGAAAGTTTTCCAAAAAATGGCAAAAGGCACATATCTAAAGCTAATAAGGCTGTGTTAAATGTGAAAGTATCTTGCAGACTTATGGAAGATACTTGCACAACAAATATGTTCATAAAAACAAATGGAATGGCGTAAGTTACATAACTTAAACTTGAAACAGCAACTATTTTAAGCAAATCTTGCTTATGCTTTAATAATATTTTAAATGCTTTTAAAAAGCCAAATTCATAAGGTCTTTCGTTAAGAACTTTTTGTTTGACTTGATATCTTAACAATAAACCTACAACACCTGTTAAAAAACTTAATATAAACGGAACACGCCAATATAATTGAGGGTTACTCGAATACGAAATTAACGTTGTTGCTAAAGAAGCCAATAAAATTCCAAAAACTGTAGAACTTTGATATAGCCCATTTGCTTGTCCTTGTGCTCTTACTGAAATATTCTTTAACATGAATAAGGGCGCTACGATTGATTCACCTGAGGCAAAAAAGGCTTGACCTGCTCTTAAAAAAAGCAAGCTTAGTGGGGCAAAAAAGTCAACTTTATCATATGTAGGTAATACGCCCATTCCTCCTGTTGTTAGAGCAACGCCCCATAATGAAAGGATAAAAGCTTTTTTTCCTCCTTTTGCACTTGCTAGTTTCCCAAAAAATAATGCACCTAACGGACGTGTTATGATTGAAACAGACATAAGACTGTAGGTGTAGATAAGTGCCGTAACAGGTTCATGGTGAGGGAAAAAAAGAGGCGCAATATAATGAGCTAAAAAACCAAACAAAGCCGTATCATAATGATCAAGGCTATTACCTACAATTGTTGATACAAATACTTTTTCTTTAAAAAGTTGAAAGATTATTGGTAATTTTTTTCTCATATCACTCTCCCTTCGCAGGCATTATCCTGAACAGGTTGTAAGGGTCTTTCTCAGCAAGTTTAAAAACGCTTGCACCCCTGGTGTCATGCAAAATTTAAATACATATTTTTTTAAAAGCAAGATTTATTAATTAATTATTAGAGTAATTTTATTATTATAAGTAGTTATAATTTAACGGAGAAAATTATGAAAATTGTTGCCTTTTCTTTATTCACATCACTATTAAGTTTAACCTCGACACTGAATGCGCTAGAATTTAAAAATTCAACTGATAACAATCTTTATATCCAGTTAAAATTATAACAATAAGTTCTTGAAAATATAAGACTTTTTTGATGCCAACAAAGCATTCACCAAATAAAACTTATGGCTTATGTATTCGTATTGGTACATTAAAGGATCTATTGTTACCAAATCAGCAGGAGGTTCAATTCCGATGTATCAAGTTCCTGGATGTAGTGCATTAATTATGGTTAACCCTTATCAGCAAAGTAGCATAAATACCAAATATGATATTATGGGACCACTTTCAGCAGATAATTATTATATTTCTACAGAATAAAAATAAATTAAAATTTAAAAGAGTATTCCTACAAAATTCAATAATTAAAAGAAAATAGCACCTGTAGGTAGGTTGCGCCTAAATACGTTTAAACGTGTTTGCAAATCGCCAACATGAAGTTCAAGCTTGTGACCATCTGGATCAAGGAAGTAAAGGGAGTCTCCTTCAGACTTATTTTCTTTCCAAACAATTGCACCTGAATTTTTTATTTGTTCAACCACCTTACCAAAATCATTTTGGTGAACACTAAAAGCAATATGAGTATATTCAGAAAGCGGCTCAATTCTTGTGTGAGAATCTTTATATAAGCAAAACCATAAATCACCCACTTCAAAATAAGCGCCCTCTATCCACTTGACGCGCGGCTTAAAGCCTAAAACATTTTCATAAAAAGAAAAAGAATGATCTAAATTTTTAACGGCTAAAGTAATATGATTTAATCCTCTAATCACACTATATTCTCGTCATTACTAATGTCATCCATTCATCAATTGGATAACGCTTAATCTCTTTAAAAGAAGATATTTGATAGGCATTGCTAACGGCCTCAGCTTGGGTCGTCAGAAGGCCAGATAAAATTACTATGCCATTTTCAGTTACGTATCTATTCATATCAGGTGCAAGCTGAATTAGGGGTTCAGCCAAAATGTTTGCTGTCACGAGATCATAGGGCGCTTTTTCATTAAGCATATTGGACTGAAAACCTTCTGATAAATGACAGGTTATTTGTGCAGCAAGATGATTTTCCAATATGTTAGCTGCTGCCTTTTCAACTGCTTCAAGATCGCAATCTGAAGCCATCACACCCACATTAAATAATCTGGCTATCGCCATTCCTAAAATACCTGTTCCACAGCCAATATCTAAAGGATTTTTTGGTAAAAAGCCTTCTTTTTGAAGTCTTTCTAAAGCTATAAGACACCCTTGCGTTGTGGCATGCTGTCCAGTTCCAAAAGCCGTAGCCGCATCAATTTTAAATGAAATTTTATCTTGTGGAATAGCACTTTCATGATGAGAACCATAAATATAGAAATCACCAATTGTAAGCGGTGGAAATGCTTTACGATTCTCTGAAAGCCAATCAATTTCTGGAACTATTGATAAACTTAAATAAGGGACTTCTATTGTTTGTTTCTCTGATGCTTCCTTAAAAAGATAATTCAACACTTGTAGGTTTGGCGTAAAGTCGAATAAAACTTCCACCCGCCATTCATTTGGATTCCCTGGTTTTTCAAAAGCAGACAAACCAAGATGTTCATCACCTAAAATTTCTTCAAATAAAGGGACACAAGTTTTATGACAGCAGAATTCTAATTTATATAGCATTTTTGATTCTTATTTCCTTGTTACAAAAGAAGCCATCACTTTTTTAAGACCAGTATGTTCAAAATGGACATCTAACTTATCTCCACTTACCTCTGTAACATAGCCATAACCAAATTTTATATGGAATACGCGGTCTCCTAAAGAAAATAAAGAAAGTTTACTAGGGGATATTTGTTGATCATATGAAGGAGATGGGTAACGAGACTCTTGAAGTGTTGTTGTCTCTGCCCAATTCCCTCTTGTACGACCAAATATTCCAGGTTGGTTAGTAATTTCAATATGCTCTCGTGCAAGCTCTTCAATAAAGCGAGATGGCATTGAACTTTGCCATTCACCAGGTAGACGTCTATTTACGGCAAAAGTAATAATGGCTCTTTTCTTTGCGCGTGTAAGCCCAACATAAGCCAAACGTCGTTCTTCTTCTAATCCACCTTCACCTGCTTCCGTTAAGGCTCTGGGATTGGGGAAAAGCCCTTCTTCCCAACCAGCAAGAAATACTGAATTAAATTCGAGTCCTTTAGCGGCATGAAGAGTCATTAAACTTACCATATCCCCTTGGGCTGACACACTATTCTCCATAATCAAACTAACATGCTCTAAGAACAATGTTATACTTTCAAATTCACCCACAGCAGCAGCAAATTCTTTCAGATTTTCAAGTCGTCCAGGGGCATCAGGAGATTTATCTTCAAGCCACATTGCTGTATATCCAGACTCATCTAAGATAATACCTGTTAATTCTTTTGGTGGGATCTTGCCCATCATGCTCCGCCAACGATCAAAATCTAATAACAGAGAGCGTAAAGCTGATTTAGACTGGCCTCTTAATTCATCTGTTTCTAAAAGACTTTGAGTTGCTTCAGTTAGAGGTATTAAATTCATTCTGGCATATGCATGCAACGTTTGTAAAGTTGAGTTACCAATCCCTCTTCTAGGTGTGTTAATAATTCTCTCAAATGCAAGACTATCGTTTGGCTGTACAATCACGCGCAAATAGGCAAGAGCATCACGTATTTCTTGCCGCTCATAAAAACGGGGACCACCAATGACACGATAAGGAATTCCTAAAGTAATAAAACGATCTTCAAACTCTCGCATTTGAAAGCTTGCCCGCACAAGGATCGCCATTGAAGATAAATTTTCTTCCTTTCGATGTAAGTTTTCGATTTCTTCTCCAATAAATCTAGCTTCTTCTTCACCATCCCATACACCTCGCACTTGAACTGGCTCTCCTCCATCTCTTTCGGTCCGAAGCGTCTTACCTAAACGACTATTATTATGTGAAATAAGGGTTGAAGCAGCGCCTAAAATTTGGGGCGTTGAACGATAATTTTCTTCAAGTCTAATAATTTTAGCTCCTGGAAAATCTTGTTCAAATTTTAAAATGTTACCTATCTCTGCACCACGCCAACCATAAATGGACTGATCATCATCTCCTACACAACAAAGATTATTTTGGTTACCCATGGCTAATAATCGTAACCAAAGGTATTGCACAATATTTGTGTCTTGATATTCATCTACAAGAATATATTTAAATTGATCTTGGTAAGATTTTAAAATACTCGAATGCGTCGAAAAAAGAGTGACAGTTAAAAGTAAAAGATCTCCAAAATCTAACGCATTCAAAATTTGGAGACGCTGTTGATAATCTCTATAAATTTTGAGCGTGTTCTCGTCCCCCACATAACCTGGTCTACTCATTTGCGAAGCAGTTACCTTTTCAGGTAATAAGCCTCTATCTTTCCAACGCCCTATCGTTCCTAACACCTGTCTAGGAGGATAGCGTTTGTCATCTAATTCATTTGCTTTCAATAGTTGTTTAATTAAACGCAGTTGATCATCTGTATCTAAAATAGTAAAATTAGTTTTAAATCCTACAAGCTCAGCATGTTGTCGCAAAATTCGAACACATAAAGAATGAAATGTCCCTAACCATAATCCTTCAGCTGAGTGCCCAATAAGACGACTAATCCGCTCTTTCATTTCTTGAGCAGCTTTATTAGTAAAAGTAACAGCTAATACTTGAGAAGGCCAAGCATATCGATGCAATATGATATGTGCAACACGTGTCGTTAATACGCGTGTCTTCCCTGTTCCTGCACCAGCTAAAACTAATACAGGCCCATTAATAGTTTCAACGGCAATTCGTTGAGCCTCATTAAGATCATTAAGATGAACCTCTTCCATTGTTGTTCCTTCGAATTGTTGAAAAGAGGCCTGTATCCTATTATTAGCGGTCATTTAAATACTTCAGTGATTATCTAACAACTTTCTCATAACATAACTTGTGCATACATCCAAATAGCTTTACACTTTTACAATAAATCAAATCTATCAATTTTAAAAAAATTTAGTTTTTTATTGATCGTAAGCCATTGAAAATTCAATTAAAGAATTTTTTGTACTGAATTAAATAACTTTTTAAGGCTTCTTTTAACTCATGAGAAGGTATTTGATTAAGTTGGTTTAACTCTTCATTAGATAATATTATATCGTTTAAATTTTTCAAACTTAAAGAGGGTAAAACTTCCTTTTTATAAAGTACTTGTTTAATTTTAAGGCGCGTAACAGCTTGATATCCAAAATAACTATTTATTTTATCAATAATTAAAGGAGCGCCATACTCAATTAAAAGCCCAGAAGAAACTTGTACATTAAGATGAAGTACCCCTTCTCCCTTTTTTCCTCTAGGAAAAACCAATTTTTCCGGAATACATTTTTCGCTCATTTCTGACCCAACGATCTGAGGCCATTCCAGAAGAATTGCGGCCTGAATAAAACCTTTTTTCTCAAAAGTTGTTTTAACAAGTTTTGGTAAAAGCTTTGCAATGAATTGCGCAGAAGATGGCCTTATTTGTCTCATTATTGGAAAAAAGAAGATCTCATAATATTAGCAATGGCAGGTGCTAATAGGATAATTAATATACAGGGGAAACTAAACAAAGCTAGAGGTAAAGCTAATAAGACGGGAAGACGAGCAGCTTTTTCTTCTATTTCTAAGATTTTATGTTTTGTAAACTCTTGAGATAAAACGTTAAGGGTATTTCCAATAGATGCTCCTTGTTCTTCTGCATGAATAATACTGGAAATAAGAATATGGACCAAAGGAATATCAATGCGTTTAACCAGATTACGGAAAGCGATATGACGATCAGGGATAAGATTAAGTTCGATCGAAAGTTGTGTCAATTCTTTACATAGATCTGGATTAATAGTTGCAATCTCCTCAGCTATTTTTTCTAAAGCACTATCAATTGTTAACCCCGAACGGACACAAATTCCTAATAAATCAACCAAATAAGTTAAATGTCGTTTGATTCGCGCATAGCGCCTTACAATTGTGTAATCAAGCAAATATTCAAAAAAACGTACACAAATAAACAGAAATAATGCAAAAACAGCTAACTTTACGAACCACCCTTGTGCCGATACTTTGGGAACAAAGAAAATTAAAAAGAAATATAATGAAGTGCCGATAATAAAACCACTAACATTAGAAATTATATAGATAATAAATCCATTCTCAGAACCCCATCCAGCTTGTTCTAGCCGAAGTTTATAACCAGCAATTTTTCCCTGTAATTTATTTCGCAAAAGTGGAATAAGATTTCCATCTAAAAATATCTTATTAGTCGTTTTTATCCCAGCAGAAGTATTGGTCATTTCGGATTTTTTAGAAAATATTTCAAAAGTTTTTACTTTTTGAATGCGTCTTTTTAAATCTTCAGCAGTTGAGAATTTTGTAAGAAAATGAATTACTATTACAAGAAATATAGTAATAGTAAGGATAAAATTAAAATTGTTGAGTATGATATCCAAAAACATTTTAATTTATACCTCAAATTTGGTAATCTTTTTAACTGAGATAATAGTTGCAGCTATAAGCCCAAATAATAAAATTAAAAATTTTCTCCCAAGCTCATCATAAAGAAAAAAATCCAGATAGCCAGGATTTAATTTCATTATAGTAAACCAAAGAAAGAAAGGTATTGAAGTTAGAACAATCGCACTTCCTTTACTTTCAGCCGAGAAAGCTCTTATTTTCATTCTTATTTCTTTTGTTTTATGTAGTGTTGTTACAATGTTATCTAATACCTCGTATAATCCTCCTCCCGATTTACGTTGAATAACAATGGCACTTATAAAAAAGAAAAAATCCGGAATATTCACTCTATGCCCGGCAGAATGCAAGACTTTTTCGAAAGAAAGACCAAACTCAAGTTCATGTAAAATACGAACAAATTCTTCCTTTAAAGGTAATCTAATTTCTTGTGCGACAATAGAGAAAGCTTTTTCAATTGTACTTCCAGCTTTAATGCTTCGGGCTATTATATCCACGGCATGAGGAAGTTCCTCAATAATTTTTGCTTTTTGTTTTGAGATTTTATATTCTATAAATCCAAAAAGCAGTATAAATTGTCCTATAAAGGTTCCAAAGATTAGAAGAAAAGTATTTAGCTTTATAAACACTCCCACTATAATTGTGATTAAGCACCAAGCTAGCAAAAATATAATTATTGCTGTTTTTAATTCTAATTTTAGGCCACTTCGATAAAACCACAAATTAAATTTTTCAGCTTTTTTTGGATTGCGCATTAAATATTGTTTTAATTTCTTCTCTATTAAAGTTTGTTTGTTGGGACCTTTAATAGAATTAGAATTAATTTTGCTTGAAGAATATGTCATTCTTCCTTCTAAGATTCTTTCAATTCTGGATTGTAACTTCTGTTTTTTATCAATTATTTGAGTAACAAAATACATTACCCCTAAAATGGGTGGAAATAAAATAATAATGGAGAATATTAAATCATTTAAGGTCATGATGAAATTGTCTTTAAAAAGTTTTTTAAGGTACTACCCGCTCCATGGTTTTCTATTTTTTCACATAAACTTTGTGGAATTTCTTTAAACTGAAAATCACCTTTAATTTTACCTTTATCTTCTGAAATATTAGTAAAAAGAAATACATCTTCAATTTTAATCTTGTCCTTCTCAAGCCCTTCAACCACACTTATTTGCGTTACTCTTCGAACACCATCTTTCATCCGAACGACATGAATGATCAAATCAATTGCATCAGCAATATAACTTTTCACAACATGATTAGGAAAATCATGTCCAGCCATTAGCAACATGTTTTCTATTCTATGAAGGGCTTCTCTTGTACTGTTTGAGTGAAGTGTTGACATAGAGCCATTATGACCAGTGTTCATAGCTTGCAACATATCAAATGCTTCCGCGCCTCGGCATTCGCCAATCACAAGACGATCAGGTCTCATTCGCAAAGCATTTTTTAAAAGATCTCTAATTGTGATTAAACCAGCTCCTTCCATATTTGGAGGCCTGCTCTCTAATCTTACCACGTGAGGCAATAAAAGTTTCAATTCTGCTGAATCTTCAATTGAAATAACTCGTTCTGAAGGATCAATAAGACTCGATAATGCATTTAATAAGGTTGTTTTTCCAGCTCCAGTACCTCCAGAAATAATAATATTCAAGCGAGCTTCTGCAGCTAGTTTCAAAAAATCTCGCATATGTGGTGAAAGACTATTGTAATGTACGAGATCATCTAACTTTATATGTTGTTGTTGAAATTTTCTTATTGATATTGATGCCCCACCTAAAGAAACAGGAGGAATAATAATATTAACGCGGCTCCCGTCTGGTAAACGTGCATCAACCATTGGACTTAGCTCATCAATTCGACGTCCAACTTGGCTTGCAATTCTTTGAGCAATTTGTAACACATGCTTTTCATCTCGGAATTTAATATCTGTTTTAAAGAGTTTTCCAAATCTTTCAACAAACACTAGGTCATAAGAATTTATAAGAATATCGTTTATTGTTGAATCTTTAAGAAGAACTTCTAGAGGACCCAACCCTACCATATCATCTAAAATATCATTAATAATATCTTGAAGCTCTTTTCGACTAACTTGAGATTGGTGTTCTTCAGAATATTCTAAAACGAAACGTTCAATTTCAACCCGCAATTCTGAATTAGGCATTTTTGCAGCAGCGACTAAGTCTATATGCTTGATAATACGATCAAAAACCTTTTCTTTAAAAATAATCGAATGTTGTGATTGATTACTTGTTTTAGTTTTATAATGCATACTATCATGATGAACATTAGAAGTAGAAGCAACTTCAGAGCCTTTTTTGATTAAATTAGAAGATGATTGATCTTTTTCCTTATTTAATTCTGATTCTTCTTTACGCCCAAATATTGTCATTATTTTCTCTTTTACTCAATAATAGCTTAAAGAATATACTTATATATTTAAAAAAAACTTAAAATTTTAATTTTTTAAAGTACCCTAAAGCATTTTGAATTTGTTTAGGTTTTTTTTCTCTTCCCAAGAAATGATCAACAAGAGAGTTAACACCGTCATAAATTGAACCTTTCATTCTATTAATAACGGGACTACCATCTCTCAAAGCTTCAAGGGGATTTAGTGCATCAAATGGAATTTCTAAGCTAATTTTATGCTGTAACGCTTCTTCATACATTTCACGTTTTAATTCTCCAGCTTTATATTGCCCAGTTTTATTGATGACAATAAAAATCTCTTGGTTAGATATAGCTTTATCTTTACATATTTCAAGTAATCTGGCAGTTTCTTTTAAACCAATCAAAGAATAATCAGTCACGATGACAACTATATCTGACTTTTGCAAAAGAAATGGATTTACAGAAGTTAAAAAATTTCTTGGTAAGTCAACTAGCACAAAATGTACACTTGATAAAACTGATTGTGTTATTGATGAAATAGCTTCAGAATTAATATTTGGCTGCTCTTGAAGAGAAATTTGAGAACTTAAAAGCGTTAGATTCTGCCCAACTTGCGTCATTGATCTATTTATTAAAGTTTCATCTATGCGTTCAGGCGTCTCAAAAAGTTCTTGCAACCCCATTGATGGCTCAAGATTGAAGAAATGAGGAATAATCCCCAATTGAATATCCAAATCAATAATTGAAACCTTTTTACTTTCTTTATCAGCCAGCTCCCAACCACTATTTGCAACGAGTGTTGAAACACCAACACCACCGTGTGATCCAATAAAGGTGACTAACTTACCAGCTTTATAAAATCTCCCTCCTTGGACTGATTTTTTTTCTTCAAAAAGGATATGTTCTAGTGTTTTTATAAGATGTCCCGATGTAAGTGGCTTGACGAGATAATCTTTAATTCCTAAATGAATTAGATCTCTAAAAACACCAACTTCATTACGGTCTCCTACTGCAATTACTTCAACTCCAGGTTCGCAAGTCTCTGCTAGTCTAGCAATATCTGTCATTGGCAGTTTTGATTCACTAATATCAATTAATAGAATATCTGGTGATGAGTTACTTTTAAGATATTTTAAGCATTCCTCTATACCACCCTTTTTAACCGTAAGTGAAAGATTAAGATTAGTAAATGGCATAGCTTGCATAGTTTCAATTGAAGAATCATCCTCTATAAAACATAAAAAAGAATTTAAATTACTGTCTTTATTCATAATAACCTCTTATTATTCAAGCTAATTTGCCATACCTTCTTTGATCTTTTCAATTTTTAATGCTTTGACTTTATCTGTTTGATACTTTTCAACACCCATAGTACTGTGTTGCGCATCGGGAGTAGCTAACTTCTTGCCTTCAAGCAAATCTTTTGGATCAGCAACCATTTTTGCTAAGTTTGATTTAGTGGTGCATCCAAAATTTTCTTCACCTTCTGGTGCAACACGTCCATCCATAACTTGATCCCACCCAGGACAGTTAACCTCTCGATCGTACCATTCAAACTCAACTATAATCATATTAGGTCGCCACTTTATGTGTTCGTTAGACCAATTCATCTTATCTACAATTTGAATAGAGGATTTAGGAACGCCTAATTTAGTGCAAATCTGTATAATATAATTTATACGTGATTGTGTCTTAAGATTGCTTTTTGTTCCTACTGTATGCGGACCTATAATACGGATGCGAATATCTTGCATTTTCTGTGCTTGCGCAATTTTATCCTTAATATTAGAGACCTCATCTCGTGTAAGTTTAATCCTAGATTTAGATTTATATTCAATTGTTTGATGAATCGTTTTAATGTTTACTAAAGGCTGTTCTGGGCGAACATAATTTATATCGCGTTCAAGATAACATCCTGAAAGCAAAGTTGATGCTGTTACCATTAAGATAGAGAATTTCTTCATCATTTTTATTCCTTTATTCGACATTAAAACCAGCCACGCCAAATAAGCGGTACTCTGGAGTTTCTTGCACTTCAGACGGTGTTACGTTTTCACGGTTGAGTCTTTTATTAAAAAGTGCTTCTAGATTTGAGGCATGTTTTATACCTTCTGTTGGTAACTTCAGTTCTTTAGGATTGGAGTTAGGTTCAACAATATAAGGCGTCACAATAATGACAAGTTCGCTCTGTTCACGTTGAAAGTCTGATGACCTAAAAAGAGCACCCAATACAGGAATATCTCCAAACCCAGGAAGTTGAGAAAAAGCATTAGCTGTATTTGCAGAAATAAGACCAGCAATTGCTAAACTCTGTCCGCTACCAAGTTCAACTGAAGTTTCAGCACGTCTTGTTTTCAGTGCAGGAACACGAATAGGCGTCCCCGCAACACCCACAGGAATAGCAAGAGCGTTACTATCATCTAATTCACTAACTTCAGGCCGAACTCGTAAATTTATTAAGTTTGATGAAAGAACAGTTGGCGTAAAAGCAAGGCTTATTCCAAATTGTTTGAACTCAATTGTTATATTCGTATCTTGAGGAACTGGAAAAGGAAACTCTCCACCCGCTAAAAAGCTTGCCGTCTCTCCCGAAACTGCAATTAAGTTTGGTTCTGCAAGGATAGTTCCTAACCCTTCTTGATCTAAAGCATCAATCAAAGCACTAAAATTACTGACACCATCGTTAAAAGAAGCACCTGCACTACCTAATTGCGGAATTCCTGCATGACGATCAAAAACACCACCTACAATAGGGTTACGTCCGGTCATTAAACCGTAAGTGAAATGGGCAGGCGAATTAACCACGGATGACCAATTGATATTAAGTTTATTTAATGTAGATCTCCTAACTTCAGCAATTTTTACTTTTAATAAAATTTGCGTTTTAGTTCCAATTTGAAGATTATTGATCACGTTATCTTTTGAACCAATATGCTTTGCTGCTACATCAATAATTTTCTTGGCAATTACAGGTGTAGATACTTTTCCATTCATGACGACCCCGCCCGGTGTTGAAATTGTTTGAACATCTTCATGAGGGTAAAGTGCTTTTAAAGTTTGGTTAAGTTGAGTTAAATTATGAGTCACCTTTAGTTGAAGCTGCAAAATAAGTTTACCATCCTTATTAGACGCAAATACCGTAGTTACACCTGGTTTGTTGCCAAATACGTAAGCCACTTTAGGATTATTAAGTTGAACGTCAGCAATTTCTGGATTAGCCACAAAAACTTCTGCAACCGAATCCTCAAGTTGAATTGTTTCTGCAACACTCTGTTCAATAGTCATCTCTTTCATAGATTGAGATGACATATTTTTTAGCGCCTGCTTATCTTGAAATGAATGACCATCATTTACCAAAAGTATTAAGCCTAAAGCATAAACGAGAAGCTTCATTTTTTTTGTTATTAATGAACATATCTTCCATTTTGTCATGCCATTCATCTTTCTTACTCCTTAAAGGTGACTTGTGATTTGTCTTTTCCACGAATCATCGTCACAGTTTTTATTTTCATATTTTCTGAGGGTTGCTCTACTTTTACAGGAGCAGCTTTTACTTCCGTTCCTCCATTAAAAGCACTTCTCAAACTAATGATGATATCCCCATCTCGTATAGAGGCAGCAAGATCTTCTGCTTGCTCAGCCGTTACTTCTAATGTCATTGTTTTTGGTTGTTCAGGATTTTTGTTTTCTAAATTTTGTAATGATCGATCAACAGCCAGAATTTTGACGCCTTTAATAATTGTTTGGCCATAATAACCTTCTCCACTTTCTTTAGCCCTTTTAGGAATCACAACATCAACAATATCTCCAGGTGCCAAGAAACTTGGAGCGTTAGCAATTTTAGTGTAAGGGACGGCAACTCCTCTCATTCCCGTACTAATGACGGCAGATAAAATGCTTTTTCCTTTAAGCCTAACAAGATTAGGAAGCTTGATTGGCTCATTTGCTAAAATAGTAAACCTTACAATTGCGCCGTTTAATGATTCTATTTCTGAAGTCTTATCTTTCGTAATATAATGAGGACTTAAAGCTTTAATTGGCCACTCTTTCCAAATAAGCTTCTCTACAGCAATAACTGTACCTGGTACTAATTCAATCGGTGTAGCCAAGACTAAAACAACATCACTTTTTGGTTTTTTAAGAACAGAATTATCTTTTTTGTTTGTGATTCCTTGCCATACAATAGCCATAAAAATAGCAACAATTAAGGATCCTAAAACGAGTAATATACTTTTAATATTCATTTTCTTAAGAACCCCAAATCTTTATATAAGTTATCATCAAGCATCCCCCACATATTGCGACTCCATACGGCAGAAAAATTTTTCCTTTTTCTGTGGAGTAGCTGTTTTTAAACGGCAACTCTGCATATTTTTTGTAAAATCCTGACACAAAGTTATTTTCGAAAAATTTAGTTAAAAATAAGTTTAATTTTATACGAATTATATCAATTTTATCTGAAGACATGAGATAAAGCAGACCTAGCAAGCCTCCACACATACTTGTTGTAAGCATGAAATAAAGAAAATTTGTATCTGCAGCCCAAAGAGAAGAAACAGTTAATAACTTTGCATCTCCTGCCCCTAAGATTCTCATTAAATAAAGTAAAAAACATACCCCTAAAGTTCCTCCTGATAGAAGAAAGGCATGTAAAATCTTTTCAACAGGATAGAAAATAGCGCTTCCCATTATGAAGATTATAGCAATAAGGCTACAAAAAACATTTGGAATTCGATAAAAAAGAAAATCAAAAATCGCAGCGAAGCAAGCTAATAAGCTAAAAAGTATGTAATATGTTTGCATTCAAGCCGCTTACCCCCCTATTATTAAAAATTTTAATTAAAGTTGACTTAAATTATGATTAACCATATTCTTTATTTATTAAAATATTGTTAATTCAATAAATTATTTAGAAACTGTTTAAAAAAAATTTCTTAGTAACTTATGACAATCAGGTGAAGGCAAAATAAATGAAATTCAAAGTAGCAAACTTTATCTTATTATTATGGGTTTCAGCTTTAGTATGCAGCTGCACAAACCAAGAAGAACTTTACTCAGATAGTTCCTCTGCTTCTTTATTAAGAATTGCAGAATCTATGCAAAAATCGCGAGACTTCGAGACAGCAAAAAAACTCTACCAACAAATTTTAGAAACCTCCCCTAATCATATTGAAGCACGTCTCGGTCTTTCGACCATTTATACTCAAGAAGGAAAATCGACCGATGCAATCAATCTCTTAGAAGAAACGTTAAAACTTCATCCCCAGAACTCTTCAGTTTTAAAAGCATTAGGTAAAGCCTATATTTCAACAAACAATGGAGAGAAAGGCGAAAAAATTTATAAACAGCTTTATGCTTTACAACCCGAAGATGTCATAACATTGAATGGTCTTGGTATTTGTTCAGATCTTAAGAGCCAACATTCTCAGGCACAAACTTGGTATAGAAAAGCCCTTGAGAAGGATCCGAACAACATTAGTGTTCAATCTAATTTCGGGCTTTCGTTAGCCCTTGAAGGCAGAGTTGAAGAAGGAATTAAGCGTCTTACTCAATTAAGTCAACAGCCAAAAGCGACGCCAAATGTAAAACATAACCTGGCCGTTGCCTATGCTCTTGCTGGTGATAATCAAAAAGCCAATGAATATTTTAAGGGCGACCTTGACCAAGATGCTATTCAAAAAAATATAAACTTTTTATCTTCGCTTACCAGCCATGAAGCAGCTTCTTTAAAAATTGAACCCTCTAAACTTGAGCCTCTTGACTCTCCCAAAGCATCCACAAAAACATCTAAAAAGAAAAAAACTATAAATAGAAAACGTAAAGAAGCTTCCAAAAAATTATCTAACGCTTCACCAAATGCCCCAGATAATTCTTCACGCCCTAAAAAATTACCTGCAAAAGAACAACCTCAGCAGGAAGTTGAGAGAATCTCTACTTAACAATGATAATTTTTTTCACAGCTTCTCCAATTTGTGTGAAGAATGTGTATAATTGTTGTGAATTTTCAGCTTGGAATCCCCATTCCGGTTTGCTTGCGCATTGTTTATAAATAGTTTTTGCCTGAGAATCAGAGACTTGGAAAGTGACTGTAAAGATTTGAATCCCTGTCGCTTTTATCTTTGTACATAAATCTAACAAACGACTATCAATCTTACCTCTTGTTTCAGAGATAACTTTCGTTCCAAGCAAACCATCTTGCAAACGACCATAAGCTGTTGGATCTCCTGTTGGCTGATAGCCACTCTCATCAAACCAATTATTTTCACCGTCCGTCATGATCAAAAGATATTTCGTAACTTTATCATAAGCTTGCGGATTAATACTGCTCCATTTTCCATTCCATTTTGGTGATATTGTATTCCATCCCCAAACAAGCCCTAAGTTACCAAATGTTCCGCCTCCATACGTTGGCTTAAAAGTATTAATTTTTGCTTTAAGTGCATCTCGGTTATTGGTCAAAGGCATAATTGCAGGTCCACAACTTCTATTTGGCCCAATCTTAACATTAGGTATAGATGTTAAAACATTTACAGACCCAACCGGTTTTTCTTCCCAATCATTATCCCCTTTATTAGTCCCAAATTTTCCATAAGTAGATTCGACAAAATAAACAGGCCACTTACGTGTTGTGCTAGGAGGATCATCTTTATCCATCACATTTCCAGTATCAATTGCTTTTACGCATCCTTCCCAAGGAACATTTTTTGGAAACTTATTTAAAGTCAATGGATCTGAAAGCCAAGAAGTATGTTCTGGCCCTATGTTCACTGTTGCCACGTAAGGAACAATTGAAACAGCCATATTTTCTTTTGTATTATTAGGACCATAGATAACATCAATTAAGTTTCTTGCAGCAGAAATAAGGCCACCAATTTTATTATTAGAAGCCATTGATCCTGTTACATCAAGAACCAAAGCTAATTCTAAACCTTCAAAAGATCTTTGTACTTGTGAGAAGGCTTTAACTCTCAAAGAAAGAATATCTGCAAACTTCCCAAGTATGGTTGGCATACTTCCAGAAACAGATACACTGACATATTTTTGGTCCGGTGAAACAACGACTTGAGGAACGACAAAAACATCTTGTGTTCCATTAGGGAAATTAGCATAAAATATTTTTTGGCCATTTGCTTGAGCATCATTAATATTATATCGCGCCCCTGCAAGCGCTGCAGCATCTGCTGCATAGGCTAATTGCGTATTAATGTAGGAAGCGCGAGAAACTTCAATAGCAATGGCAGCAAAAACAATTAGGGGAACAAGAAGGACAGCAAACATGACATAAACTGCACCTTCTTCTTGTTTCCAATCAGAATAAAGATATTTAAAAATGTTTTTTAGACTTTTATTCTTCATAAGCACCACTACTTATTAAGTACTATCTTAGATATGATACTAGAATTGTGTTAATAGTGGGTTAAGTTACGAAAAATAATATTAATTCTTAATAAAAAGTAATTACCAAAAGAAAATGTTTTTTAAAATTATACTTTGAACTTATTTAATAAGAATAATTTTTGATAATGAATTTATGATGGCATCAAAAACACTCTGAAGCTCTTTAGAACTTGATGCTTTAAAATATAAACTTGGCGTGCTAGCACATTGTTTATAATTATTCTCTGAAACACTATCAGTTGATTTATAATTAATTATTGCAATTTTAACCCCAGAATCCTTTATTCTTTGGCATAAATCTGTGAGCCGTTTCTGGATCTGGGTTCGACTTTGCGCTCTGTTTGTCGTACCGAGTGCCCCGAGTGCGAGTCTTGAAGTAATGTTTTGCGCATAATCTACAATTGTTCCATAAGCAGTCGGGTCTCCATCAGGTGCATATCCTAACGTATCAAACCATTCATCATTTCCTGTCGTCACCAGTACTATAAGTTTAGCGATTTGCCCTCCCGAAGCACGAGGTAAATCTGGATTTCCCCACTTGCCCGTCCACTTAGGAGAAAGGGTATTCCATGCCCAAACGAGGCCTAAATTTCCAAAGTTTCCACCACCAGCAACATTCGTATTAGGAATTGCCTTTTTAAGAAGTGAGGCATCATTTGTTAAGGGTATTAATGGAGGAACACAGCTCCTATTAGGTCCAACATTAATTCCAGAAATTTTTGTAGTTACTTGTAAGCTACCACTGTTAGAGAGTTCCCAATCATTATCACCAAGTTGAGTCCCAACTTTTTTGTTTGTTGAATGAGCAAAATAAAGAGGCCATTTCCTTGTAGATGAAGGAGGTGTATCTGTATGAGGTGTTGTAAATGTGTCAACTGCCATCACGCATCCTTGCCAAGCTTCTCCATTTGGAAAAGCAACATTTTGAGGATTAGAGGTCCAACCAACATTTTTAGGAGTAATATTAACTGTCGCTCCATAGGGAATAAGAGAAGCAAAAATACTATCTGTCGTTTTTGATGTTTTAAATAAAGCATTGATAAAATGTACAGCTGCAGAATTGATTTCTCCAACTTTATTATCATTGACTTTGCTACCTCCGACCTCTAACGCTAAAGCTAACTCTAATTTGTTAGGTAGGCCTATTTTTGCTTCTGCGTAGGCTTTAACAGTCAAGTTCATAATGTTAGCGAAAGAGCCAATTATTGTCGGCATAGAACCTCTTGCTAAGACTCTAACAGTTGACTGATCACTTGAAAGACTAATTTGAGGAATGACAAAAACATCATTAAAGCCATTAGGAAAGTTTGCATAAAATATTTTTTGTGCGTTGGCTTGCACATCCTCAATTTTATATCGCGCCCCTGCAAGCGCTCCTGCATCTGCCGCATAAGCTAATTTTGTATTAATATAAGAAGTACGAGAAACTTCGATAGCAATGGCAGCAAAAATAATTAGGGGAACAAGAAGGACAGCAAACATCACATAGACAGCGCCCTCTTCATTTCTCCTTAAGTCTTTTAATTTATTTTTGCATCCTTTCATTGTCGCCTCTCATAATTGCAACAATCATTCAGCTTTCAAAGTAGTCATAGTTCCAACTCTTGGAACAAAAGTCGACACATGGTACAGTACCTTATTTGGGTAAAATCCTTTAAAAACAACGGGTTGATAATTATACAAAACTTCTGTAATAACGACAGCTTGATCATTCAAGACAGTAAGATTATTCGGCATATTCATTGGACGAACACCAACCGTACCTAGTCGACTGGCGGCACCATTTATGTTTACTTGCCATGAAATAATCATTTTACTGGGATCTGTTGTTAAACCGTTATTTCTTACTTGAGAAACCACAATGCTCCCCGCATTATTAAATTCAAAAGGTTTGAGAAATGAGCCTGCTGTACTTAAGAGGGTCGTAATTTCACTTCTTTTAATATCATCTCGTGTAATTGCATCACCTAAAACCCCGGCTGTTCGTGTTAATTTGTTATTCAACAATGCAAACATCATAAGCTCAAATACGCCTGCACAGAGAATAATAATTAAAGGCAAAACAATAGCGAATTCTATTAAAACGCTTCCACGATTTTTTCGAAAAAAATTACTTAACTGCTGCACTTTATCCCCACTAAATTTAAAAACCTTCATTAAGAACCGGAGTTTGAGCTTTCAACACGACATCTTTTGAAGAGCCAAAAATCGGAAATATCGTATCCCACGTATATTGTACTTGATATTTTACGGCTTGACTTCCTGTTCCAGAATTACTTACTGAATTCGTGTTTGCTTCCAAAACTTGAAGCGTTGAATATGAATTAATAGTAATCATAAGCTTACTTGGATCAATAAGGCCACCGCTGTAGTCTTGAGCAGTTGTTTGTATGCGTCTGCGAATTTCGCTCTCTCGGGCTCCGGCCCCTTGTCCAGTAATGCCATAACGAGCCCCCTCTCGAACGGCCGTTTCTAAAGCATTATCAATGATAGCAACAATGCTTAGCTGGATAACTGCAAAAATACAAAAAATAAACAAAGGGGCTATAATTGAAAATTCAACGATCGCAGCACCTTCTTCATGATGCAATGAATATGAAAGCTTTTGAATTAATTTTCTTAATTGTTTCCTCATTGTGAGAAACCTCACTTAACTTATAGATATTATTATAATTATAAGTAATTAATCTTAACGATTAGTTAAGTTTTATTTGTATTTATATTATTGATTGGTATTTGATTTACTTTTGCCTAAAAGACTTTTAAAAAGTATCCATTTACTAATATAATATCTTAAAAGCTATGAAATTAAAAATTATAATAAACTTATTGATCGCTTTTACTCTTGGCAATTTATCAGCTTTTTCTTCTGAGGAAGTTATGCCTTCCCCTAAAAGAAGAAAGTTAAATCCCGAAACTTTTTATCAAAATTCACTCTCGTTAACTAACATTGAAACTCAAGTACAACTTTATCAAATTCAAGATGAAACAGAAAAATCTAAAAATCGAGATTATTTGAGAGAAAAGATTATAACTCACTTTGAAAAAAGATATAATAAGGGAATGTCTTTAGTCGAGTCAGCTGAAGCATCCTTTATAAAAAAACTGTCGTTAGATACTTGGACTCCTTACCTTCAAAGCTATCATTCAACTTTTGTTATTTTATGCGTTACCAAAGCGCTTTTGGACCCCGACTGGATATTCCCTTCTGCCGTTAAAGATTTGGTTGAACAACAAATAAGCGAAAGAAATGCTTCAGCTATTTATCAAAAAGGGCTCATGTTACAAAACGGTATCGGCTACTCAATAAATATTTATGAAGGACAAGTATTAATAGAAGAAGCTGGACGACAAGGTTATATCCCTGCTTTATACCATCAAAGTGTATCACTTCTTGAGAAAGAAAGCATTAAAGGAAGAAGCACCTTAAAAGGTCTCAATCTTTTGAGAAAAGCAGCAGAATCAAAACACGCCGATGCCCGAAATAAAATTGGCGTAATAATAGCAAACAACCTTTATAATTCAGGCAGACATTCTGAAGCTTCTACAGAGGCTTTCAAATGGATCAGAATGGCCGCCTCTCAGGGGCAAGCAATGGCTATTTATTTCCTACCTTCTATGTTTGAAGAAGGAAATGGCACTAAAATCAATTATGACCAAGCTATTCGTTGGACTCTTGTTGTCGCATCAAGAAGTTTTCAAAGAGATTTCCCTGATCTTCCAGTAACGACTAGCCTCTTTGTAAGAACAAATATATCAAATTCTCAATCATCTGTTACAGAAGATAAATATTATGAGCATTTAGATGATTTTAAAATGGGACATGAAGATCTGCATGCTTTGTATGATAGAGACAACAGGAAGAAGATATTTCCAACTGACTTTCTTTCTTTTTTTGATACGACAGTTCTTAACATTTTAAAGTATTTAGACTTTCCAGGGGTATTAATTAATTCATGGAATTTGAAAAGAGAAATTTGGAATAGCAATAAAGGAAAAAATAAATACTTTCAACACTATAACATTTATGGTCGTACTTATATTTCTGTTGGAAGAATGGCAGTTGAATACTCAAATTTAATTGTTTCCCTAATTTACGAAAAAAATTTTAAGTGGAATGAAAATATTGAAGAATTCAGCAGTTTCTTACCTATAGATCAAAGTCCTAAAGTATTAACATGGCTATCAAAAAAAGTTCCCCTTCAACTCCTTCGACTAATACGCGATGGAATATTCAAAAGAAACCAGCATTTCCAAGAAGAATATCCTGGCCTAGCATAATAGAGTAATTTTTGTTAATAGAAAGCTCGCCTTATTTTAAAAGCGAGCTTTCTTTATTTATTCCTGTTGTACTTTATTTCTTTTGCAGCTTTCTAAGTTCTTCTTCATGCTGCCCTAGCGCAGGAATTGCTTGAATAATTTCCTCAGGCGTATAATGTGGACCACCTAAACCATTTTTTGCGTAATAATTTTTTAGCGTTTTTACAGCTCCATCTAAATCATTCCCATTAACAAGCCCATTGACAAAAAGAAATAACATTGAATTTCCAAATGGTTTTTTATAATTAGGAGCAGCTCTATAATTAGCTAGCTTTGCGTATTGAGCACCTAGTTGATATTGCTGAGCTTTGAAATATTGTGTTGCTACGGCATATGCTTTAGTTGTATCTCCTAAAGTTGCTAATTTTTTATACACTTCAAAGGCTGGTTGAGTCGTGACTGGAACTATACCTCTGCTATTATTAATAAATTTATCGTAGAAGCTAATTAGTTGCTTTAAAGTTTCTGGATTTATATTATTGAGATGTTGAGCAACTAAATTATTAGCCGTTGCTATAGCGTAATTTTTTAATGGATCGGATACTTGATCTAATTGTTTAGAATTCATCATATGCACAAAGTTAACTTTCCATTTAAGATCCGCAGTCATCTTATTGATAAAATTATTAAAATTATGATTTGTAAGAGCTAGTGCATTCAATGTTTTTAAATCATCACGCCCAATTGCATTAACAAAAATTGTTACTGCAACGTCATAGGGTACGTTTCTGAAATCACCATCATTAGCTCTTGTCGCCTTTACGTCACTTGAAATCAACGCAGCGCTTAAAAGTAAGTAAGCCAACTTTTTATATGAAATATGCATGATTTTTCCTTTAAAATAATAAGGTTTACGAATTAATCATCTCTATTAAATGTTAATTATTTATTGATGCATTTTTTATTTTTAGCTTAATCTTAAATTTTTTTTATACGTTTGATTTATAGAGAAAAATTTCTTTTCATTTTATTAAAAAATCTTTTTATTGTAACGATTTTTATTGATAATAGTAACAATTTATGTTACATTAATAATAACGTTTTATTTTGAGATTCTTTCCCTTACATCGGCGCCTGTAGTGGAAACTTTAAGACCAGTTAGAAAGGAAATATGAACTATGTTGCCAAGATAAAAAAGAACAAAAAAAATTAAGGGGATTTACCCTTACAAAACAAATATTTATAAAAACAATTAAAGAATGGAGGCTTTTATGTCTGTCCACGGATGGATTATTATCAACAAACCGGTTAACATAACATCAACTGATGTTGTGCGCGCTGTAAAACGCAAATTCCCTAAAAATAAGGTGGGACATGCGGGAACACTAGATCCCCTAGCAACGGGAGTACTTCCTATAGCTCTTGGGGAAGCCACAAAAACAATCCCTTATCTTTCAGAACAAAGAAAGATATATCGTTTTGAAGTCACATGGGGTGAGCAAACGACCACCGATGATGCCGAAGGTGATACCTTGCTGACGTCCGATTATCGGCCCTCTGAAGAAGAAATAATGGCAATCTTGCCGCAATTTACAGGTGAGATACACCAGGCCCCTCCTCGCTTCTCGGCGATTAAAGTTGCTGGAAAAAGAGCATATGACTTGGCACGTCAAGGGGAAGATTTTTCTCTTCCTGCACGCCCAACATCTATTTACTCTTTAAAATTAATAGCGTTAAAATCTTCTGATGTTGCTCAATTTGAAGTTGAATGCCAAAAAGGGACCTATGTGCGAAGTCTTGCACGAGATATGGCTAAAACGTTAGGGACGCTTGGGTTTGCGAGTATGATTGATCGTCTCGCTGTCGGTACTTTTCAGAAAGATGCAGCTTTATCGTATGAAACACTTGCAATTTATGATGAAAAGATTCTAAAAAGAGACCATGTGCAAAATATCATTGCAGGGCTGGACGACATCCCGGCTGTAATGATTAATGAACAAGAAGTGGAAAAGATTCGGTGCGGCCAAGAACTCCGCACTTCTGTTTCACTTTGTCATGAGCTTTGCTTTCTTTGCCTTCATACAGCAGAGAACCCAATTGCTATTGCACAGGTTAAGGGCACAAGGATTCTGCCCAAACGCGTATTTGTATTAAATTAATGAAGGAAAGGAATGCACGATGTCGTTACAAAACGAACAAAAAAAACAAATTATCAAGGATTATGCAACTGCTGCAAATGATACAGGATCACCAGATGTGCAAGTCGCTCTGTTGACAACACGTATCAAAGAATTAAGTAAGCATCTTGAAGCCCACGTAAAAGATCACCATTCACGTCGCGGTCTGTTAATTATGGTTAACCGTCGCCGCCGGCTTCTTGATTATATTAAAAGAGGTAGTTTCGAAAGATATGAAGCTCTTATTAAACGTCTTGGACTACGTCGCTAAAGCTTAGCCTTAGAATGGCTTCAGAAAGGAATAAATAAAAATATGTTTACAATTCACCGTCAAGAATTGAATTGGGGAGGACGTCAACTTGTTCTCGAAACTGGGAAAATAGCCCGTCAAGCAGATGGCGCTGTTGTTGCCACTTACGGCGAAACAAGTGTTCTTTGCACGGTTGTCGGCTCTAAAGATGTATCAAAGGATCAACACTTTTTTCCTTTAACGGTTCACTACCAGGAAAAAGCATTCGCTGCAGGTAAAATTCCAGGTGGCTTTTTTAAACGTGAAGGAAAACCCAGTGAAAAAGAAGTCTTAACATCAAGACTTATTGATCGTCCGATTCGCCCTCTCTTTCCTGAAGGCTTTTACAACGAGGTTCAAATTGTTTGTACACTCTTAAGCCACGATCTTGAGAATGATCCTGATATCGTTGCTATTATTGGTGCTTCTGCAGCCCTCGCGATTTCTGGTCTTCCTGTTCATGAAACTTTAGCAGCTGCTAAAGTGGGTTACAAAGATGGTTCTTTTATTCTCAATCCAACTTATGCTGACCTCATCGATTCAAAGCTTGAACTCGTTGTTGCTGGAAATGCTGAAGGCGTACTCATGGTCGAATCTGAAGCTCATGAACTTTCTGAAAAAGTAATGCTTGATGCTGTGATGTTTGGCCATAAAGAATTTCAAGCTGTCATCAAAGCTATTCAAAAACTTAAAAAAGAAGCTGGTAAAACGGAATGGAAGACATTTGATCATAACGTTATGGAACAAGCCGTTTTTACACAAATTAAAAAATTTGCTGAAAAAGACCTTCGTAAGGCTTATCAAGAAACAAAAAAACAATTACGTTATGCGGAAATTGATCGTGTTCGCCAAGAAACCTTTAAGGCTCTTAGTGCCGATGAACATGCTGAAGATGTTCTGAATGCTCAGTTCAAAAAGCTTGAAGAGGAAATCGTTCGTGGTGATATCTTAGATCAAGGCCGTCGTATTGATGGACGAGATCTTAAAACGGTACGCCCTATTGAAGTTGAAGTTGGCCTCCTTCCACGTGCTCATGGAAGTGCTCTGTTTACACGCGGAGAAACGCAAGCGCTTGTCGTTACGACCCTTGGCACGGCTCAAGATGAACAAATTATTGATGCTCTTGAAGGTGAAAGTCGTGAAAGATTCATGCTTCATTATAATTTCCCTCCTTACTCTGTTGGTGAAGCCGGAAGACTTTCTTCTCCAGGTCGACGCGAAATTGGACATGGAAAGCTCGCATGGCGGTCGGTTCGTCCATTATTACCTACGAAAGAACAATTTCCTTATACGCTTCGTGTTGTTTCAGAGATTACAGAATCTAATGGTTCTTCTTCAATGGCAACCGTTTGTGGTACATCCCTTGCTTTAATGGATGCTGGTGTTCCTCTTGCACAGCCTGTCGCCGGTATTGCGATGGGATTGATTAAAGAGAAAGAGAAGTTTGCTGTTCTAACTGACATTTTAGGAGATGAAGATCATCTCGGAGATATGGACTTTAAAGTCGCAGGAACTTCTCAAGGTGTGACCTCTCTTCAGATGGATCTCAAAATCACAAGTATCGATGAAGATATTATGAAGGTTGCTCTTGAACAGGCTCATGTGGGTCGTCTTCATATCCTTAAAGAAATGGAAAAGGCAATTAATCAATCAAGAAACTCTGTGAAAGAGAATGCGCCTCGAATCGTCAGTATTCAAATTAATAAAGATCGTATCCGCGATCTTATTGGGCCCGGTGGTAAAGTCATTCGTGAAATCTGCGAAACAACAAGCACAAAAATTGATATTGCTGAAGACGGGAAAGTGGATATTTCTAGCTCCAATCAAGCAAATATTGAAGCTGCTATTGAACGGATTAGGAACGTTGCAGGTGACCCTGAAGTGGGTGCCATTTATAAAGCTTCAGTCGTTAAAATCATGGATTTTGGTGCTTTTGTTGAATACTATGGAGACCGTCAAGGCCTTGTGCATGTCAGTCAGCTAGCCGCAACGAGAGTTGAAAAGGTTGATGATGTTGTTAAGGTTGGTGATGTTGTCTTTGTTAAATTGCTTGGGTTTGATGATCGTGGTAAAGCAAAATTGAGTATGAAGGTTGTCGAGCAAGAATCTGGACAAGAAATTGCTGGTTAATTCTTTAACTTTAGGACGAAATTAAAATAAAATAACTTTGAGAGAAATTGTGAAGACTCTTAATCCTATTCTTATTTCTGGCCAAGAAGTCCTCCCTCTTATTGAAGGAGGGAAAGGGATTTCTGTTTCGAATGGTGAAAGCTCAGGTGCATGGGCTGCAACGGGTGGCGTGGGAACTTTCTCTGGCGTTAATGCAGATGCCTATGATGAAAATGGCAACTTAATTCCTGTCATTTATCACGGCAAAACAAGACGTGAGCGTCATCATGAACTTATTGAATACGCTATAAAAGGTGGTATTGCCCAAACAAAAATTGCGCATGAGATGCGAAACGGTCAGGGCCGTCTCCATATGAATGTATTATGGGAAATGGCCGCTTGTGAAGAAATCTTGCATGGTGTTCTTGAAGGAACGCAAGGTTTGATCCATGGCGTTACTTGCGGTGCTGGTATGCCCTATAAAGTTGCCGAAATCTCTGCCCGCTATAATATCTTTTATTATCCTATTGTTTCGTCTGCACGTGCCTTCAATGCTTTATGGAAACGCGCTTATCATAAATTTCCCGACAGGCTTGGCGGTGTTGTTTATGAAGATCCATGGCTCGCGGGTGGTCACAATGGCTTAAGCAATAGTGAAGATCCAACTCTGCCGCAACCACCCTTTGATCGCGTTCTTGCTCTAAGAAAGCAAATGTCGGAATTCGGGCTTCATTCTACGCCTATTATTATGGCAGGTGGTGTATGGTGTTTAAAAGAGTGGGAAGATTGGATTGATAACCCTGATCTTGGACCTATCGCATTTCAGTTCGGCACACGCCCTCTTTTAACGCAAGAAAGTCCTATTTCTTCTGAATGGAAACAGAAACTTTTAACACTCAAAAAAGGTGATGTTTTCTTAAATAAGTTTAGCCCAACAGGATTTTATTCTTCAGCAGTTAAGAATGATTTCTTAAATGATCTTCATGAACGTTCTCAACGGCAAGTGGCTTATACAACGTCGCCTGTTGGGGATCATGAATGTTCTTTTGAAGTTGGTGCCAGAAAAAGACTTGTTTATCTTACAGCACATGACTTACTTCATGCTCAACAATGGGTTGCGCAAGGTTTTACAGAAGGGTTAAGAACCCCCGATAATACCCTTGTTTTTGTTACACCTGAACAAGCAAATCAAATTTTAACAGATCAAATCAATTGCATGGGATGCTTAAGTGCATGTCAATTCAGCAATTGGCAACAAACTGAACCTTATACAACAGGACGTAAAGCTGATCCTCGTTCTTTTTGTATTCAAAAAACACTTCAAGAGATTTCACATGGTGGTGAAGTTAATCAACAATTGATGTTCGCCGGACATAATGCTTACCGTTTTGCTTCCGATCCATTTTATGCTGATGGCTTCATTCCGACAGTGAAACAACTTATTGAATGTTTAAAAACTGGAAACTAAAAATGAAAGGAGCTTTATAATGCTTACTATTGGCGATAAATTCCCTGCTTTTTCACTTAAAGCAGTCAAATCTTCAGAAATTGAGGATTTTCCTCTAGTCACAGATCAAAGCGATAAAGGAAAATGGAAACTTTTCTTTTTCTGGCCAAAAGATTTCACCTTCATTTGCCCCACAGAGATTATTGGTTATGGCGATCTTTATAAGCAATTCAAAGAAAGAAATTGTGAAGTTTATGGCTGCAGCACAGACTCTGACTTTGTTCATGTCGCCTGGCGCACGCATCATGAAGGACTTAAAAATAGTCCTTTTGCATGGTTATCTGATATCCGCAAAGAACTTTCTAGCGCTTTAGGGATTCTTCATAAACAAGAAGGTGTTTGTTTACGCGCAACTTATCTTGTTGATCCAGAGGGTATTATCCGACATGTTTCAATTAATGATCTTTCTGTAGGTCGCAATGTAGATGAAACTTTACGGATCCTTGATGGTTTACAATCAGAAGGACTTTGTGGATGTAATTGGCAAAAAGGCGAAGATCATGTCAAAGTGGCATAATAACTTTAAAATTTAGATTGACCATAAGAATTAAGGCACTTTTTATATTTTATATAAAGTGCTTTTTACTTTCAATCACGTTATTTATACTTGATTATTAGCTATATTTACAATATAATAAAATTGTATTTATTTATATAGGAGGAAGTTTAAATGAATTTTCAATTAAAAGCTGTTCTTTCAATCGTCTCAGCCACCTTTGTATTTACCAATTATAGCTTTGCCTCAGAATCAAGCGAAAGTCCCTTAACTGGATCTATGCCAAAAACTGTTCAAACAGGATCAAAAAGTGGGGATAGTTTACCTGCTAATAATTCTAACTCTAAAAAATCTAATTTTATTAGCCATACGCCCGTTGATCATGATGAAATATGGCGACATACTTCTAAAGCAGCAACTGAAAAATTGCTAAATGATCCTAAACGATTAGATAAACATCTTGAGACTAGTTATGGTTTTTATAAAAGCCCTAAAAATCAGAAAAATGATGATAAAGATGGTGAAGGAAAAAATAATTCTAAGCTTACTATTGGTACGAAATATAAGTTTTAAATACATATATAAATAATATTTGTATAGAGTATTTTGTAAAGGGCAAGATTATTCTTGCTCTTTTTTTCTTCTTTATTCTTGCTTTTCTAATAATTTTTGCCTATAGAAAAAATAATTGGATTAATATGTGCAATTAATAAGGTCTTAGTAAGGTGCTAGAAAAGCTTTTACTTTTGTTGTTTGCATCTTTAGGATTCGATATTTCTTCCCAAACTCCAGTAATTAAAAAAGGTTTTCAAGAAAAACTTGTTGTTCATTTAACTAGCAAAAGAAATACAGATAACCTAAAAGAAGTTAAACGCCATTTTTCTAAAAAAAATGTGCCCCAATCATTATTTCGACTACCTCAATTTAAATTTCAAAAAATTGATCTTGTTTTGACTTCTCAGGATCCTTTTAAACCTTTAAAAGGTTTTTCTCCAAGGTCTTTCTCTACAGGGACTGTTTTTAAAATCTCTCAAAAAGTACTCATCTTTGAGTCAAAAGGAAAGATTTATAGACTCTTAGATCTTAAACCATCCATTGAGACTAAAAAAGTTCTTACGATGCAAGGAATTGAAAATCATGATAGTAACCATGATGATCGCACATTATTTTCTGTTTTTTATTCCCAATTAGATAGATCTTCCTTTGTAGAGAATGAAATTGAACCCGTACAATCAGATACTTTAAATTTCATTTCTATAGATATGGATGCTTTTTCAAGTTCAGAAACGCTACCTTTTGATGAAGAACAAAAGTTTGTTTCTCACGTTGCTCAAGAAAAAGTAGTTTTTTCTTCCTCTCCTATTAAAAATAAGGCGAGTATTCAAATTCCTAAAGTGGAAACTACCACGCATGCCCAGAATCCTCAATTAGCTTCGTTACTCAAGGATGAAGCGCCAACCTTATCAATTCCTACTTTTCCTACTACTTCTACGAATATCAGTGTAAGTGCTTCAATTTCTGAACCAATAGCCAATTCGAGTACTTCTATTACTTCAGCAATAATGCCTCTCAATTTATTACCGACTCTAACGCCTGTTCTTCCTTTTACCTCTACAATCAACCTAATAAATACTCCTTCTCCTATAATAAGTGGAAGCAACACCAATACTCAAGCCTTAGTAACGGTGCCCACCCTAATTGATGAGAATACTCAATCAACTTCTGTCAATAACAGGACAACAATAGTCTCTCCGACACCTATTTGTCCTCTTGCATCTGGGAACAACCGCTCAGAAAGTTTAATTTCCTACACGAGTAAGAATAATACTATGGCAGTAGAATTATTACCTGTTGTACAATTATCAACATCCCCAAGCGCTAATGAAACTTCAATTCAAGCTTCTCCTAGTCGACCATCTTTAAAAAGAAAAGTGACACCTCCTTTGTCTCATTTTCAGTTAAGTTTCAAATCGGCACAACACTACTTTTATGAAAGGCAAGCTAAATTAGTTTTTAAAGAAATATTGCCTGATGTTCTTAGGGATACCCTTAATAAGCCTGATGAAATATTGCAAAAAGATTATTTTGAAAAAATTTTAAATCCTAACATGAGAGTAGAATATATTTATGATTCACAAAATAAGCTACCATATCGTGCTACAGCTGCTCAGGATTTTAGTCAAAAGCTTAAACAGCATTCGACCCTATTAGATGACTATATGTTGACACAAGATCAAGAAGCTTTTGAGCAAGAAATCCTTAAAGATCCTGACTATAGCAATTCTTACCACTTAATAGAAAATGTTCGAGCACATCATAAAAGAACTAAAATGAGCATAGAACCAGAGTAAATTTTATTCTACACAACTATTTATTGAGTATATTGTTTATTAATTTATTTCAGTTAAAATACATATTAACTGCTAAAAAATGGGACGTATTTCAATAATATATAATGGGGGCTTTTTGTGATTAGCTTAACAAATTCAGAGATTAAAAAATCTATAGAAATCCTTGAAACGCTTTTAGCAAATACTTACTTGCTTGCGCTCAAAACACAAAATTGTCACTGGAATGTTGTAAGCCCTACTTTTTCGATGCTTCATGAATTCTTTGGAAGCCAATATGAAGCACTTTATTTGGCAAATGATGAAATTGCGGAACGGATTAGGATGTTAGATGGAAAAACACCAGCGACATTTCAGGAATTTTTAAAACTTACAACACTTAAAGAAAACAACAACTTGCAAACTGCTGAAGCTATGATCAAAGCTCTTTTAAATGATCACGAACAAATTATCTCTGAACTTCGAATAGCTCTTAAAGCACTTGATACAAATGCTGATGAAGGAACAATTGACTTCTTAATTGGCCGCCTTAGAGATCATGAAAAGACCTCCTGGATGCTTCGCAGTCATTTACCTGTTTAACAAAACACCTTACCCCTTATTTCCTTTTCTTTATTGAGCAAATTTCAATAAAATATCCATTTTAAAATCAACTTTTAAAATTGTATCAATTTAATTTAATTTTTTTTAAAATTATTCTAAATTTTTACATTTCATTAACATTTAGAGAATATAAAGATTACGTAAGAGCTAAAAAATAAAAAATAAAAAATAAAGTGATTATTTCAGCAGCATGTTTACTTCTTTAAGGTTGGAAGTGAGCAAAAATGGTCCCCAGAAACTGCAGTTTCTGGGATTTTTTTATAAAAGAGCAAGAGAATGCTTGCCTTTCTTGTGATCTCTCGGCATTAATATTTTTTAACTAATTATCTTTAAAATGAAGAATGACACAATCTAATCGTCATAAATTTGAAAAAGGCCGTGCAGCAAGACTTGCTGCCGTTCAAGCTTTATACCAGATTTCTGAAACAGCAGAAACAGCCTCTGTTGTGATAGAACAATTCATCATACATCGATTTAATTCAGGCGATTACCCTGTTAGCGTAGATGTTCCTTTATTTAGGAAGCTTATTACAACAGCTTATGAAAGGCAGCGTGATATTACAGATATTATATCAGCTAACCTTAATCAAGAATGGAGCTTAGACCGTTTAGAATCCATCTTAAAAGCAATCTTACAAGTTGCCACAGCTGAATTATTGGCAAACTTAACAACGATTCCTGCCCCCGTTATCATTTCAGAATACGTTGATATTGCTCATGGATTCTTTGAAGGAAAGGAGCCTGCGTTTGTTAATAGCTATCTTGATAAGGTTGCAAAAAGTTTAGGGCATTCTCTCTCAAAACCTAAAAAATAACTTATTCATTAAAACGTTAAAAGTTCTAAGAAAATGGAGTCAATAATGAAAAATAGCCATTCCCCAGTTGTTTTATGCGTTTTAGATGGTTGGGGACATCGTGAAGAACTTGATCATAATGCCATTGCACAGGCTAAAACCCCTACTTTCGACCATTTTCTTAAAAATTATCCACATTCTTTACTTGAAGCATCCGCACTTGATGTTGGACTGCCTGAAGGTCAAATGGGAAACTCAGAAGTCGGCCATATGAATATTGGTGCTGGACGTATTATTATGCAGGACCTCCCTCGTATTGATGCGGTTCTTAAAAATAATGAACTCGTATCTCTCTCTGAATTTCAAGCTTTCGTTAAAAAAGTTAGTCAAGGAACAGGCATTGTTCATCTTTTAGGCCTTTTTTCTCCTGGGGGCGTCCATTCGCATCAAAATCATATTATTGCAATCTCAAAAGCTTTTGCAGATCAAGGTTTAACCGTTAAGTTGCATCTTTTCCTTGATGGAAGAGATACTTCTCCGAATTCAGCAAAAGAATATATAAAGCAGCTTATCACAGAAATTGCTAATACTTCTTCCATTAAAATTACAACAATTGGAGGTCGTTATTTCGGGATGGATCGTGATAAACGTTGGGACCGTATTGAACAAGCTTATAATGTTATGGTTCAAGCAAACGGTCCAATCATCAACGATCCTCTCTCTTATATCCAAGAAAATTATGCTGCTCAAGTTACGGATGAATTTATCCCTCCTGCCCTCTTACAAGAGTATTCAGGTATGAAGGATGGTGATGGTCTATTTATAGCGAATTTTCGTGCTGATCGCGTCCGGCAAATCTTGAGCACTCTTATTCATCCTGATTTTCATGATTTTCAAAGAGATAAAATGATTCAATTTTCAGCTAAATTAGGTCTTGTTGAATACTCAGATGCTCTAAATCCATACTGCCAAGCTCTTTTCCCTGCTATTGAGATTCAAAACAGTTTAGGAGAAATTATCGCAAATGCTGGATTAAAACAGCTACGAATTGCAGAAACTGAAAAATATGCGCATGTCACTTTCTTTTTCAATGGTGGTCAAGAAGCTCCCTTTCCTCAAGAAGATCGCATCTTAGTTCCTTCTCCTAAAGTTGCAACTTACGATCTTCAACCAGAAATGTCTGCTAAAGAAGTAACCCAAAAGCTTATTTCTGCTTTACAGAAAGTTCCATATGAGCTTGTTGTTGTTAATTATGCAAATACTGATATGGTCGGGCATTCGGGAAACCTAAATGCTTCTATCCGAGCAGTTGAGTGTGTGGATCAATGTTTAGGCGAGCTTGAAAAAGCAGTTTTAGCACTTAATGGCACTCTAATAATTACAGCTGATCATGGAAATGCTGAACAAGTCTATGATGAAACTTTACAAGAAGCTCATACGGCTCACACAATGAATCGAGTTCCTTTTATTCTTGTGAATAATAAATTGAAAAATCTTTCTCTCGCTGATGGGAAACTTTCAGACATTGCACCTACGATATTAAAATTATTGGACTTGCCTAAACCATCTCCGATGACAGGAAAATCTCTTTTAAAAAATCTTTTTTGATATGTTTTAGAAAGACAAAGCCTGTTATAATTTTTCCAGGTAAAAATAAAGGGAAAAGTATGTTAATTTCAATTTCTCGTAAGTTTTATTCATATCACTTATTAGCTTGTTTTATATGTTGCTTTAGCATTTTGGCAACTGGATGCAGTGCTAAGGAAAAAGATAAAGCAAACACAACTCCATCTATGTCGGCTAAAGAAGCTACTCTCTTTTATAGCTATGTTACAGATCGCGTTAAGAGAGAATACATTGAGAAAATTGATGACGCACAACTATTAGAAGGCGCTTTAAATGGGGTCTTATCATCTTTAGATCCTTATTCTGCCTATCTTGATCCAGCAAAGTACGAAAATATCAAAAAGCAAACACAAGGTCATTATGGTGGCTTAGGAATTGAAATGATTATGGAAGATGGGGTCATCGTTGTCATTTCAGCGCTTGATGATTCTCCTGCACAAAAAGCAGGCATCTTGGCTGGAGATCATATTATTGCCATCAATAAAGAAGCCACCTACCAAATGAAATCTTTGGAAGCTGCCGAGAAATTACGAGGTGAACCTGGGACTGAAGTAACTATCTCTATAAAACGTGAAAAATTAGCACCTTTTGAGCTCACGTTGGAAAGAGAAATTATTAATACTCGGCCTATTAAGTGGTATATTGAAGATAAAGTTGGCTATATCCGCATTTCGACTTTTAATCAAGAAACGACGAAAGAACTTTTAAAAGCACTTCGAGAAATTAAAGCAAAAACATCTAAGACTGGTCTTACCGGTTATATTATTGATGTCCGTAATAATAGCGGGGGTTTATTGGAAGAAGCCGTTTCTGTAAGCGACGTTTTTCTAAATACAGGTAAAATCGTTTCCATACGCGGAAGAGATCCCAAAAAAGAGCTTAATTTTTCAGCAAGCCCAGGTGATTTTACGAGTAATGCTCCCTTAATGGTCTTAATCAATGGCGGCACCGCATCTGCTGCAGAAATTGTGGCTGCAGCCCTTCAAGAGAATAAAAGAGCCGTTATTGTAGGAACAAAATCCTTTGGAAAAGGCTCTGTTCAAAGTGTCATACCCTTGACAAATAAAGGCGCCATTAAATTGACTGTTGCCCTCTATTATACACCGTTAGGTAAAACCATCCAAAAAAATGGAATCGAACCTGATATTAAAATTGAGCAGCATATAGATCTTAAAACTGTTAATGAAGATAAACGTTTAAAAGAAAGCAACATGCTAGGCGCTTTACCTGCAATCTTAACGAATAAAAAAGAGATACCAGCGCCTTCCTCTAGGAAAGTTGAGGAAAATAATAAAGAAATATCTCTTTTGAAGGATGTTCCTGATTATCAACTAAAACAGGCGTTCAGCCTCTTAAAAGCCATGAGTCTTTATGAAAAACTTCAACCAGGGAAATATATCGATCACCTTAAAAAAAGTAAGTAATACTTTAATGAAAGTTAAAGAAAGAATAGAAAGTGAAACATAATAAAAAGAGGATTTTACCGTACCGTAATAGCGTTGGTATTATGCTATTAAATCAAGAAGATAAGGTTTTTGTTGGTAAACGTATTATGCCTTCAACGAAAGCATGGCAAATGCCTCAGGGTGGCATTAATGAAGGTGAAACTCCAGACGAAGCAGTATTCCGCGAATTAGAAGAAGAAATAGGGACAAACAATGCTCAAATTTTAGCGATATCCCAAACTTGGCATAGTTACGATTTTCCACCCTATCTTATCAATAAGGTATGGGGAGGAAGCTATCGCGGACAGCGTCAAAAATGGTTCTTGATGCGATTTTCAGGAAAAGATACCGATATCAATATCGCGACAGAAAAACCTGAATTCAGTGAGTGGCAATGGATAGAAATTAAGGATCTTCCTGTTCTCGCTATTGCATTTAAACGAAAGACATACCAAGCTTTGATAGAAGAATTTAATTCTTTATTAAACTTACGCTAAATGCACCCTCTATTATTTGATGCATATTCTCAATCCGAAATTGAAAAAAATATTTAGTCAGCTATAATAGTAACAAGTAAGGCCAATGTTTATTAGATCATACTTTTCTCATTATCCTTTGGAGACTTATCATGACTTATTTTTATAAAATAATTAAATCACAGGTTGGTACTTTAAAATTAATTGCTAACGATAAAGGTCTCGTTGGAATTTTATGGGAAAATGATTCTCCTTATCGCACCCCCTTCACTTCCATAACAGAAGATAAAAACCACCCTTTCCTTCTTGAGGCTGAACAACAACTAAATGATTATTTCACCGGAAAATTAAAAAAGTTTTCTTTAAAGCTTGATTTCATCGGAACTGAATTTCAAAAAAAGGTTTGGCAAGCTCTTTTAACTATTCCTTTTGGGGAAACGCGTAGTTACGCTCAAATAGCTAAACAAATTGGTAATCCAAAAGCTGTTCGAGCAGTTGGTGCTGCTAATGGAAAGAATCCTCTCTCAATTATTGCACCTTGTCACCGTGTAATCGGTGCGAACGGTAAACTCACAGGATTTGCAGGTGGCCTTGAGACAAAAGCTTTCCTTTTAAAAATAGAAAACCCTCATAAAGCTTTTGCTGCCTAATAGATCCACTTTTATATTTTAGGAAGCTGCAGAAAAAGAGCATATAAGTTTTTGTTCTTGTCCCTTCAAGATGGCCTGGCTTCCAACCATAAAAGGTCGACTGACTCGTCCGTGGCCAACGTCAGTCATTCTAAAAACAGGAAAATAAATTTCAGATGCGAACTTTTTGAAAACTTCTTGCAAAAGTGCATTTTGATCTTGCTCAGGTGTGTCATATGTAAAGTCAGCTAATAAAAGTGCCTTAAGTCCATTAAAGGCATTTGCCTGACGAAAATGTTCTAAATATTCTGCAACTCGGTATGGTTTTTCGTTCACATCTTCTAGCAGGAGTATCTTGCCATCTGTTTGAATCTGCCAATTTGTTCCAAGGCTATATTGTAAAACGGCTAAATTCCCACCAACGAGTGGAGCTGTAATTGTTTCAACATTTTGAGCAAAAGAATTCAAAGGGACTAAATTATTAAATTCAAGCTCGTTTTTAAGACCAAATAGAACCTCTTTTAATTCATCGATTGCCCAAGGTTCAAAGATACCAAGCCCAAGACGTCTTAGTGGAGAAGCATGAATAGGTGTCCATTGCCATTTCTGATGGAAAAATGTATGCAAAGCCGTAATATCGCTTAATCCTATAAAGATTTTTTCAACGGCTGGTGCTTCAATTTTTTCTAATAAAGGAATCAGCCGTTTACATCCTGCTCCTCCCTGAAGGCACCAAATAGCTTTAGTTGTATCATCAAAGAGAGCCTCAACCAATGTTTCAAAACGCTTTGTATCAGAGTTTGCATACAACAAATCATCACCAAAAATATCGCATGAAATTTTCATTTTAAGCCCCCAATTTCCTAAGAAGGACCGGACTTTTCCCAAAAGCCCTTCTTCCGAACCATATGAAGGAGCAACAACGGATATCGCATCTCCAGGTTTCAAAAATTGAAAGGATAAAGAAGAATGGCTCATTAATAGAATCCGCTTTTAGAAAATTAAATCCGTTCATAAACCAGATAAAAGAAAGCTCGAAGGTCTATAAGCCGGGTTCTGTCCTAGTATTACCAGGGATGATCATTCATCTGGAACTTTTGTTACCAAAAGCTTCACGCGACCTACCCGGACGATGACGCGGAAAGCCGCCTTTAGGTTTCCCTAAATATCGTCCCTATTTGGTCTTGCTCCGGATGGGGTTTACCCTGCCGCCGTTGTCACCAAAGGCGCGGTGCGCTCTTACCGCACCATTTCACCCTTACCAGCATAGCTGGCGGTATATTTTCTGTGGCACTTTCCCTAAGGTTACCCTCGCTGGACGTTATCCAGCATCCTCTTTCCGTGGAGCCCGGACTTTCCTCTTTTAAAACTTTAAAAGCGATCATCCGACCTTCGAGCCTCATTTTGTTTGTAGCAAGTTTCTATTTATTTCTCAACTTTAACAGAACTATCTTTTTGAACTTCTATCTTACGAATAACATAAGTCCCAGCCATAATATCATGCAAAGTTTGTTTATGAGGTGTGAAAGCCATCATAAAGCGACCAATGAAGAAAATTATACCAGATAAGAAGGACGCTAAATACCGGCTTGTTGCCCGACCAAAACTAATCGGTTCGCCTGTTTCTGAAATTATTTTAAGACCAAATGCTCTCATTCCAATTGTTGCTTGGTGCTTTGAGATATATTGAAGAGAAAAATATAACCATTGAATAATAAGAGGAATAATATAGGCAACAAAAATGAATGAAAAGTTTGCTATTAAATGTATAGAAGTTGAAATTTGCTTAGCTTGATTCGTTTGATTTGCTAACTCACTGTTAAAACTACTTAAAGTCATTAAACTAATAAAAATAGGCATTAACAAAAACGTTAGAATCAACGTATCTAAGGCCCATCCCATAATCCGAATCAAAAAACCAGCATACTCATATCTTGTTTCGAGATTCTTTCTGAGCGCTTCAATTTCAAAAGGGTTACGCATTTTATCTAATTCCTTATTAAGATATGCTCATTTTATATTGTTTTATTCTTCTGAGCCACCACGGAGATTAGGACATGTTTGCCACCGAGAGGCTGAAGTGGCAGTGCCCGTCGTGCAGCTAGCATCATATATGGTAATATACCCTGTAAGCTTTGCAACATAGCTCTGGTAAGAAATTTTTGCACTTTTTCTTTTCTCATCGCGTTCCTTCAAAAATGAGATTTGAGCTGGTTTTTCCTTTTTACATTTTTCATTACCTTCAGTATCAATATATCCCTTCTGCTCAAGTGTATTTTCATCTTCTGAAGGGCTTGAATCATTTCCCATATCACGCATAAAAGTTTAAGCTCCTATTTTCTCTTCATGATGATGTATTGGCCTGAAATCATTTGACCACATTTTTTCTAAATTATAAAAACCTCTTATTTCAGATGTAAAGAGATGTATAATTACAGAGCCTATATCTAAAAGCACCCATTCACTATTTGGCAATCCTTCAACAATGATATTTTTATATCCTTGTTTTAATAATTCTACTTGTAAGATTTCAATACTCATCCTTACATGCTTTTGCGAACGGCCGCTTCCAATAATCATATAATCAGTAAAAGTAGATTTATTCAAAAGATCAATTAAGACGATATTTTCAACTTTATGATCTTCTAAAAAAGTCATCAGAAATGGTATAAGAGATTTCTCTAAAACGGAGGAATGTGCTTTTTTATTTGCTTTCATTATCTTCTATTTTAAACCCTATATTATTATTATACTCTAAATTTCATTTAAATAAAATGTATTTGTAAAAACTATTCTTGCGTAAGCTGAAGCTTGGCTGTTTGAATATGTCCATAAAGAAGCCTTAAAATAGGCTGCACACCTAAACCACTTACAGCAGATAAAAAGTAGACTGGTTTCTTTAAAGCTGTTTCTAAAACATCTTTTTTTTCTTTTATTTCTTCTTCTGTTAAAGCATCTATTTTATTAAAAGCTACTATTTCTTCTTTATCAGCAAGCCCATGACCATAATTTTCAAGCTCAGCTCGAATAATTTTATAAGCCTGAATAGGATCTTCTAAAGTGCTATCGACAAGATGTAGAATTACTTTACAACGTTCTACGTGGCCTAAAAATCTGGTCCCCAAGCCAACTCCTTCATGAGCGCCTTCAATAAGGCCTGGAAGGTCTGCAAGTACAAACTCATGATCATCAACGTGTACAACCCCAAGTTGCGGATTTAGTGTTGTAAAAGGATAATCGGCTATTTTTGGCTTAGCACGCGATGTCACTGATAAAAAAGTTGACTTTCCCGCATTAGGAAGACCTACTAACCCAACATCAGCAATAAGTTTAAGGCGCAACCAGACCCATAGCTCTTGTCCAGGCATGCCAGAATCTGCTCGCCGAGGAGCTTGGTTTACAGAAGATTTAAAATGTGTGTTACCACGTCCACCAATTCCACCTTTTAGCAAAACAAGACGCTGACCAGGTTTATCGAAATCTGCCAATAAAGTTTGTTTATCATCATAATAAATTTGTGTTCCCACAGGAACTTTTAGAATAACATCCGCACCATTTGGACCAGTACGGTTACTTCCCATTCCATGATGCCCACGCCCTGCTTTAAAATGTTGTTGGTAACGATAGTCAATCAGTGTATTCAGATTTTCTACCGCTTCTACAATAACATCTCCTCCGCGTCCACCATCACCCCCATTTGGTCCTCCATATTCAATAAATTTTTCGCGCCGGAAACTAATACAACCAGCTCCACCATCACCGCTTTTGAGAAAAATTTTTGCTTCATCAAGAAATTTCATATGTCTAAACCAAAAATAAAGGAGAACTCATAGTTTGAGCTCTCCTTGTAATCTTTATTTCAAAAATAAATTACTGAGTAATAACAGAAACGTATGTACGACCTTTTATACCTGAAGAAAATTGTACTTTACCTTCAATTGTCGCAAAAAGAGTATGATCTGTTCCAATTCCAACATTTTTACCAGGATGAAATTTTGTCCCTCTTTGACGAACAATAATATTTCCAGAAATGACAGACTCACCACCATATTTTTTTACGCCTAGACGACGACCTTGAGAATCGCGTCCGTTACGAGAGCTACCACCAGCCTTTTTATGTGCCATTTATGATCTCCTACTTCTTTGTCTCTTTTTTAGCCGCAGGTTTCATAGCTTTTTCTGAAGCTGCAGGCTTTTCACTTACTGTTTTCTTTACAGCACTTTTAGATTCGGTTTTCTTTTGACTGGGCGCTGTTTCTTCTTTAACTGCCTTTGGAGCTGAAGTAGTTTTTGCTGGCTTTTCTTCTACAGTTTTAGGTGTAGAAGCGCTTTTTTTAGGAGCTATAAGCTTAGGAAGTCCACTTCCGCCAGTAGCAATTACTTCTTCAATACGTAAAACAGTTAAATCTTGACGATGTCCAGCTTTTCGACGGTACCCTTGACGGCGACGTTTTTTAAAAACAATAATTTTATCTCCACGTGCTTGCTCTAAAATCGTTGCACGCACTGAAGCGTCTTGTAAAAATGGCGCTCCAACAGTCATCTTATTGTCGCCTCCAAGCATTAGAACATCCCCTAAATGTAGAGTAGCTCCTGCTTCACCTTCTAAGCGTTCAACTTTTACAACATCTCCGCTTGAGACTTTATATTGCTTTCCACCTGTCTTAATGACTGCAAACATTTTCAACCCATCTATTTAAATTTATAAGCTTATGCTTCTTTAACACATTTAAGCACTAAGTAAAAACTAATTTTAAACCTGTCTTCAGGCTTACGATACTTTTCAGTATAATTCTTGTAAGCAGAAGTCAAGAGGTTTCAATGAATCTTATAAAAAATCAAGGAAAAAGTTAGAGCGTGATTGATAAAATTATAAATTATCAATAAGTAGGTTGATTAAATAATTAGGAAATACTGAAATGATTAGCATGAATAACATCCATGTTCTAAGCCGAGCAGTTATTATTGATCAAAATCATATCTTGTTATGCAAAACCACTGATTTGCCTCTCAACTTTTATTTTCTTCCCGGAGGCCATATTGAACATGGAGAATCCGCTAAGACAGCACTGTTGCGCGAATTAGTTGAAGAAACTGGTGCTCAATCTTGTATTAAAAGATTTTTAGGATGCCTTGAATATAGCTTTGAGCCAGGCAAAAATAGCAAGTGTCATAATCATGAATATAACTTCGTTTTTGAAGTAAAAGCAGAAACCTTAACCGTAGACAATAAGCTTCTTCAACGCGAAAAACATATTGAACTGATCTGGATCCCACTCTCTCAAATAGCTGAAATTGATTTTAGGGCTGAGCCGTTCAAAACTCTTATTCCACTATGGTTAATGAGTTCTTCTACTAATGTATTACATAGCACGATGGTATAAAGATTTAGCTTAAAAGAGAGGGAGCCTTTAGCTTTCTTAAGGCTGCCTCACACACGCCTAATTTTAGCCAAGAACAGTCTTTACAGGCAGAATAAAAGTTTTTGTAGGTCATTTTTTTGAGGATACGACCTTTTGCTTGCTTCCAAGTAAGAACCTCACCGTCTTTCAAATTTAAAATACGAGCATGCTGTTGATCTAATGAATCGATCGTTTTTTGGCTTGCACATAAATTGCGTGCAAGTTTTTCAGGACACGATGCACAAATAGAATCCGTTCCGAAGCTAACTTTTATTAGAGTATTTTCATCTCTCGTAAGCTTATTAACAATAGTCGCGTAATTTTTGATAAAATCTGGCGAATATCCTTCCCCAACAAATCCAAGTGTACACATGAAATGGTGGGGACGAAAAGTTAACATGCTTTTATCTCTCTAAGACTTTATTGGCCCCCTTAAAGCTTTAACGATACTCGCTAACAGAATCGTCTTAAAAACTCCGGGTAGTATAAAAGGAACAACGCCACTTTGAATAGCAGCATCAAATCCTATGAACTTTGTAAGCCATGCAACTCCAAAGATATAAATCATTGCTTGACCAACAATACAACTTGCAAAAATGCCTCCCCAAGTCTTATGCGTAATTTTTGAAAAAATCCACGCTGTTAAAGGAGCTGCTACTAAAAAGCCGACAAAATAACCTCCTGTAGGTCCCAAAAGGTAAGCATAGCCCCCTGAAAACTCAGAAAAGACTGGAACGCCTGTTGCTCCTAATAAAAGGTATGCGAAGATAACTTCAAATGCTTGCCTAGGCTTGTAGGTTAAACCAATCAACATTATAGCGACTGTTTGCAAAGTAATCGGCACAGGCTTCAATGGAATTTGGATTTGAGAACAGGCAAAAAGTAATCCTACACCTATTAGAAATTGGCCGCTATATGATTGTATATATGTTTTTAAAAGATTTATTTTTTGAGATGTATGCATTTCATTCTCCGCAATGACTACCGCTTTTTATAACAAATTTTTTATGAAAGATCTACTAGCCTTAAGAAAAAAGGCAGATCATGGCCTGTCTCTTAATATATCATTGATAAAAAAGATTTTATTTTTTATTTCTAAACGTATCTAACTTAACAACTTTTTTAGCATTATCCTCTGCTTTTACAGAGTCACTAGCTTTTTCTTTCTTGGTTTTTTTCTCATTTATAATAGGAGGACTTGGCTCAAATTGTAAACCGAACTTTACTGAAGGATCTAAAAAGCTAATTAAAGCTGTGTAACTAACTTCAATACGCTCTTGCACCTCGTTAAAGCTTAATAAGACTGAAAAACCTTTATCATCCGCTTTAAGATCCCAGAATTGATGCTGAAGAACAATTGTAATCTCTTCTGGATGCTGTTTCCGAAGATACTCTGGCACCTTTACATCTGGGCGAGTAGATTCAAAAGTAATATAAAAATGGTGTCTTCCTGATAACCCATCTTTGCTTGTCTGCTGCAAAGCATCTCGAACAACCCCTCTCAGTGCGGATTGAACCATTTCATCATAATCAAAAGCTTTATTACGGCTCACTTCGTCTTCCTTATTATTTTCTACATCACTCATGCTATATCACCATCTTATCTAGAAACCATTTCAGAAAAATTAACACAACTCAAAAAAGAGCAATTATATTTAAAATGACGTAACCAGATTTTATATTCAAGGAATAAAAAAAATATTGAGAAATAAATTAAGTGAGGGGCTTCTGTTGCCCGGTGCCCCCCGAACCGCTAATGATAATTAAGCAACTCTACGAGCTGCAGCAGCGCCATTCATATTGGCAGCTACTCTTAAATTACCATTAATAGGCTTTCTATTTTTGCCATTTACTATTTTTAGTCCATTTACGACGGTACCATGTCGAACGAAAGCCTCTACCTTTGAGCGTACGTCGATCCTATTTCGCCCCCATGAAAGCTGTGTACCATCTCTCACAGGTTTGGTGGAGGCGCCGGGTACCGCCCCCGGGTCCGTTCCACCTATTCCGTAGCGCATTTATCGTCATAGTTAGGAAAACCTAACAATTATAGTATACAAAATTTTTCTGACAAATGGAAGAGAAACTCTAGAAGCTTTGCTTTTTCTCTGTTAGTCTTTGGCCATACGCAAAAGGAGGCTTGCAATGACTGAATTTAAATTTCTTCCCTTTCAAGATAAAGACGTTTTTACAGCCATTGAGCAAGAACTCCATCGGCAACAAAACCAACTTGAAATGATTGCCTCAGAAAATTTTGTTTCACCTGCCGTTCTTGAAGCGCAAGGGTGCATTATGACAAACAAATATGCTGAAGGCTATCCTGGGCGCCGTTATTATGGGGGATGTACCTACGTTGACCAGGTTGAGGTTCTTGCAATTGAACGCGCCAAACAACTTTTTAATTGTAGCTATGCAAATGTTCAACCTCATTCTGGATCCCAAGCAAACCAAGTTGTCTTTCTCGCTCTTCTGCAACCGGGTGACACTTTTTTAGGGATGGATCTTAATTGCGGAGGCCATTTAACACACGGTTCACCTGTTAATATGTCAGGAAAATGGTTTAATGCCATTAGCTATCCCGTTCATAAAGAAACGCATCTTTTAGATTACGATCTTATTGAAGAACTTGCCATTCAACATAAACCAAAACTCATTATTGCAGGAGGTTCAGCTTATCCTCGTACCATCGATTTTGCACGGTTTAGGAAGATTGCTGATCAAGTAGGTGCCTATCTTATGGTAGATATGGCTCATTTTGCAGGATTAGTTGCAGGTGGCGTGTTCCCTTCTCCTCTTCCCTATGCGCACGTTGTCACCACAACAACACATAAAACTTTGCGCGGCCCACGAGGCGGCATGATCCTTTCAAATGATTTAGAGATTGGGAAAAAACTTAACTCTGCGCTTTTCCCTGGCGCTCAAGGCGGACCTCTCATGCATATTATAGCCGCAAAAGCCGTTGCTTTCAAAGAGGCCCTTTCTCCTTCCTTTAAGCAATATACGGAACAAATCATTAAAAATGCTAGGACTCTCGTTGAAACTCTTCAAAGCCAAGGATTTAGTATCACAACTAGTGGCACGGATTGCCACCTCTTGCTTGTGGATCTTCAATCCCAAAATCTCACTGGTCAGGAAGCTTGTGATATCCTTGAACATGCCGGTATTACATGCAACAAAAATAGTGTTCCTTTTGATCCTCTCCCACCTTCTAAAACCTCAGGGATACGTCTTGGCTCTCCAGCTCTAACGACACGGGGGATGAAAGAAACAGAATTTAAAGAAATCGGTTTTATGATTGCAGAACTTCTTAAAGGCCTGCAAAATGGCAATAGTAATTCTCTTCAGCAAAGAATTCAGGAAAAGGTAGCTCAGCTTTGTCAATCTTTTCCTCTTTATAAGGAGTTTTGATGCGCTGTCCTTTTTGTGGTCATCATGATACTGCCGTTAAAGATTCGCGTGCAATTGAAGAAAATGTGGGCATTCGTCGACGTCGGCATTGCACTGAATGCGGCGCACGCTTTACAACGATTGAGCGTGTTCAACTTTTACCCCTAAAAATTATTAAGAAAAATGGCGATATTGAACCTTTTGACCGAGAAAAACTTTCTCATTCAATGGAATTAGCACTTCATAAACGACCTATTGATATGGAACGACGAGAACGCGTTATTAGCAGTATCGTAAGACAACTTGAAACCTGTGGAGAAACTGAAATTTCTTCTACAAAAATTGGTGAAATGATGATGCAATCTCTTTATGAACTCGATAAAGTCGCTTATGTACGCTTTGCGTCAGTTTACCAGGACTTTGAAGTTCCAGGCGATTTTAAGAATTTTATCACAAGCCTTGATTTATCCGAAGAATCAGATTCCGCTAAAGAATAATAAATGAGCTTTGTTTCCACAATTATCGTCTTTATTCTTTTCTGGTGGTTAGTCTTCTTCTCCCTCCTTCCCGTAGGAATTCAGAAAGAACAAAATCCTACGTTAGGTCATGATAGAGGCGCCCCCTCTAGTCAGCGCCTTCTTATGAAGTTGGTTGGGACATCCATCATTTCAACTCTTTTGACTACTCTAATATATTTAATCGCAAATCAAGGATGGATTTGTTTGTGGACTTAACATTTTAACTTTTAGTTCATAAACTGCAAAAAGTTAATTGCATCCAAACAGATCCAATGACATATAGTAGCCTTATGATTATAGAACGTTAAAAATGAGGGATACTTTCATCAATTGTATTAAACTCTCGGGTGGTTATGCTCTTCTCCCAATTCTATTATTTTTGATTATTTTTATTGGAAGTGGTGTTTATTTTAGCCTGCTCAATACACCTTTTGCTTTTTATCAAATATCTGCAACTGTTGCTATTCTTCCCTCTATTATTCTTGCAATTGGACTTGGTTATGGTGATTTTGCAAGCAAAATTTCAAACTTCATTGATGGGGTTCGAGATAGCAGCATTATAATGATGTGTATGATTTATCTCTTGGCAGGCGCTTATACTGAAGTTCTTAAAAGCATCGGTGGCGTAGAAGCCGCGGTTAACCTAACGCTTTCTTTTCTTCCGCCACAAGCCACTCTCCCAGGACTTTTCATTCTAAGCGCCTTCGTTGCAACAGCTATGGGAACATCGATGGGAACAATTGCTGCAATGGCACCTATCGCCTTTGGTATAGCCCAAACCATAGAACTTTCAATTCCTCTCACAATGGGAACTGTTGTCGGTGGCGCTATGTTTGGAGATAATTTATCCTTAATCTCAGACACAACAATTGCGGCTGTACAAACCCAAGGCGGAACCCTTAAAGATAAATTTAAAATCAATGGACTAATAGCTTTACCCCCGATGATGGTGACGTTAATAGGTCTCATTGCCTATGGCTTTAAAAGTCCTTGCCAATCTTGCGTGCAAATAACTGAATTTCCATGGGTCATGAGCACACCCTATATTTTTGTGCTTATTCTTGCCATTTCCGGTGTTAATGTTTTCCTTGTCTTAATATTAGGAATTTTATCTGCTGGCTTCATTGGAATTTATTTTACCGCCGACTATACACTTATTAACTATGCTAAAAGCATTTATCAAGGGTATGGAAGCATGCAAGAAATCCTTATCCTGTCGCTGCTTATTGGTGGATTAAGTCATCTTTCTAAAACTCAAGGGGGCTTACAGTCTTTAATAAATTTCACAGGCCGAATTGTTCATAAATTCTCAAAGAAAGGATCAAAATCTATTGTTGAAGGTGCCATTGCAACCATCGTAAGTTTATGTGATATTTGCACGGCTAATAATACAATTGCAATTATTCTTGCAGGTGAAGCTACGCACGAATTAGCAAAAAAATATCATCTTCCTCCTTCTCGCACCGCCACACTTGTTGATCTCTTCTCATGTGCTTTTCAAGGTATTTTACCCTATAGCGCTCAAATTTTACTGGCCGGTTCAATTGCGGGCGTTTCTCCTTTATCCATTATCCCCCATGTTTATTATTGTTATGCCTTAGGAATAGCAGGAATACTTGCAATTTTCTTGCAAAAACCTACAGTCCTTACAAAATAATGACTCTAATCATTACCCATTCCATACAATTGATAAAATTTGTCGAGAATTTATTTCAAGAAAAAGTAAGACATTAATTAAAATTTAACTCATCTTCTATTATTCTGAACTTAAGATGAGGTAAATTAGGGATTGGCTAATGAAAAATATCTACTTTGAGTCTATTATGGTGATAGAGCGTCTTCATAGACTTTTTTTAGAAGTCACCAGAATAGAATTAGATCGCTTAAGAATTAAAGACATCAATAATGTTCAATGTTTTATTCTCTATAATATTGGCGAAAGTCACTTAACTGTTGGTGAAATTTCTAATCGCGGATATTATTTAGGCTCAAACGTAACCTATAACCTTAAGAAAATGGTTGAGACAGGTTATTTAATCCAAGAGCAATCCTCTCATGACCGTCGTTCAAGCCATATTCGTCTTTCAGAAAAAGGTATGAAACTCTACCAACGCTTTGATCAAATTCTTTCGGAACACACCAAGAATATGAAACATAATGGAATTTCTGAGCAAGACTTGAAGAATCTTAAATCCTTATTGGGCCGTCTTGAATCTTTTTGGAATTTTACCATCACACATGATATGAGATTCTAATATTTTCTTTAAAGATCAATACATTCTAATCAAAACAGGTCGTCGGCTTGCAAAATTAAATTAATTTTAGTACGATTAAGTTAGATTTTAATCATATTAATGGGTCTAAGATTATGAAGTTGCGTTTTTTTAGTGTAGTAGCTAGTTCTCTTGTAATCGGATATCCTCTTCAAGCAACGGATGTAATATCACCTCACGAAGATTCAAAACGCTGTCCACCTTCACACTATAGCCAATCTTCATACGGCTCTTCATCAAACGATTTTAACGACCCACATCCAGGACAAGAAGGAACCACATATTCAGCACAAATGCCTAAGGAAGAATATGTCTTAGATGAAGAAGCTATGAAACGTCTTTGGCAAGGGATGTCTAGAAATCCACTCACGCAAGAACAGGAAGAAAAATTATCTCATGATATGAAGCAACAGAAACATTTGCAGATTCATCTTTTATCAGCTCTTGACACAAGTAATTATATTGAAAAATTAACGCAAGTTCTTAATTTTCGTACAAATAATACAGATCTCATACGCCAAGCAGTTAATGAAGTTTCAGTCGATATTTTACGGAAGACTAAAAATCTTAAACCCAAAGGCTTACATATACCTGCTTTGCAAACAGCGTTGTCTGAACAAATCGCAACTTGCGAAGATCTTATGAGAACACCTTTTGGAGCAAATAGTGCAATAATTTTGGGCCATTTAATTGATGCATTAATTGACAATTTCAGATGTGAAACAGATATCTCCAAACTTAATAATGAACTACAACCTCGCATTATATCAAATTTAAAACTTTTAAAACAAAAAGAAGTTGCTCAAAAAAGCGAAAACCTTAATAACTATAAAGATTTACTTGAAAAGTTTAAAAAATCTTTAGAAGATAAAGATAAAATTTTTACGTCAGCTCTAGCAAAATAAAAGTTATAAATTGCTATTCTCTTCACTATTTTTTATCAAAAAATGAAACTATATTTCATTCTTATTTTTTTATTCATTAGTATAATGTTGTCTGGTTTTTTTGTCTCTTTACACGCTTGTGATCAAGATGATGAAGACCTGGATTCCCTTAAAAAGACGTTTGTAGCAATAAGAGAAAATATTTCATCTCCATTAGAATTAGACATATCAATTTCGGACTTACCAAATGAACTGATTTCACACGTCTTAACATATCTTTCCATTCCAGATTTCCAACAGGCACAACAAGTATGTCAAAGATGGAAATCAGTATTAAAGGAAGTCTATTTTTTAGATCGTATTCTTGATCTTATTCAGCAAAACCAAGACAAAAGGAAAGAATTTTTTATTCAAGGAAACCCTCATCAAGTATTATACTGTATTTTTAAAGACCAAAAACTTATGTTAGATCTCAAGGTGTGTCCTCTTTTTTCTTGTCTCCATAGGATCGTTTACGCAAACCCTGCTCTTCTTCCAAAATTTTGGGCATTTGCTTGTTCTAAAGTATTAAAATTTAATTATCCTTTAGAATTACCTTATCAAACGGTAGATACATGGCTTCTTCATGGAAAAATTTTATCTCTTTTGGATCCTTTAGATTTCTCACAACGCTTAGGAACAGCTCTATTAACTCTTAGAAATTTCATTAAAAGCGACCCTTATCCATCATTCAAGGTAAGATCAAGAAATTTAGACTTACTCAGAATCTATACCCTATCAACTGAAGAAAAAGATCGCCAAAAATTAAGAAAAGCATGCAATGAACGTATACAGGAATCAAAGGAAGTTAAACCTCATCCTCTCGAAGAGTGGCTAGCCCAAGTTGAAATACAATGGCGGCTATTAGATGCCTTTAAAGCATCGGCTCAAGCGCAGCTTCATGAAGCTGCTGCTATTGCTCCTCCAACTCAACCACAATAATCTCTTAAAATTTTAAAATTTCCGTTGTAGCCTTCTGAACTTTTTTGAGGTCTAAGTCTATTAAATTTGGCGAGTATATGACTTTTACATGTCTGCCACGAGGTGCATAGACCTCAGGATCAGAAAAATCCGACCATAAAACTAATGTTGGACATTTGATTGCAGCAGCTAAGTGGATTGGTCCTGTGTCATTTCCAATAGTTGCCAAGGCTTTAGAAGCCAAAACTCCTATTTCAAAAAAGTTAATTTTTTGGCTTAAGTTATGAATAGTTGGAAATATTTCAACGATACGGTTGACCACATTAACATCATCGGGGCCACCTAATAAAATAGGATTGACGCCTTTCTTGTGAAGCCATACTGCTAATTCAGCATATTTTTCTGCAGGCCATCTTTTGTAAGCCCCTTTCAGTGAGCTTCCTGGAACTAAAAGAACCGCCTTTTTTGGAAAATTAAGATGACTTACGTCTCTCTTCAACCAAGACAAATCTGGGAAAAGCTCATTTTGTCCTTTAAGGTCAAGACCAGCTATTTCTAATTGATCTGCAAACCTTACGAAAGCATGGAGTTTTTTCCGATCTTTTCGTCTTTGAGGATGGGAACATCCAGGTGCAATCCCTGACCATTCTGGCCTTTTTCTTGGTCCTAATAATTTAAAATAAAGAGCTGTCCTATCTGAATTTTGCAAATCGTACACACGATCAATTTTCATCTTTAAAAGACGTGTTCTTATCTTCCAAGTCTCTAGAGGATTACGAGAGCGTGCATCACTTATGATGTCGTCAAAATAACCTGTTTCCTTCATTAAATTAACATAAGAAGGACTTGTTAAGAGAGCAATATAAGCTTGAGGATGATTCTGTCGGATCGCAGCAAATGCACCCAGTGCATTTATAAGATCTCCTAAAGCACCATGTTTGATAACTAAAATTTTTTTATACTCTTTCAATAACAAATTATTTATCCTTGGGAATGTTGTATATTTGCGATATTTTACATGTTTTTAAATGTAATAAAAGATGTTTACAGAAACTATGACAGGTTTATTCTAAAAATATGAAGGTCTTACTCACACGCCCACAACAGGACTCTGAAGAACTTGCTGAGGAGCTTCTTCAGCATAACATTAATAGTCATATTGATCCGTTGATTGAAATCGAGATGAACCCTTTTAATGAAAATCTTCAACAGACTCAAGCTCTGGTTATCACAAGCCCTAATGGAATTAAATGCTTTGCCAAACAAAACCAAGAGAGGTCACTTCCGTTATTTGTGGTTGGTGAAGAATCTAAAAGACTCGCTGCTTCTCTTCATTTTAAAAATATAATCCAAGGAGAAGGAACTGCTCTTTCCCTTTTACCTCTTATCAAAATGGCCTGTCCTAAATTAGATAAAGAGATTGCCTATATTACAGGTAATTATATCCACACAGACCTCTGCGAGCATCTTGGCCATAAAGGATATATAACAAAGCGAATTATTGTTTACAATACAATTGAAAAGACTACTTTTAATCCACAAACATGGCAATTTTTAAAAGAAAAAACAATTTCAACTGTCATACTTTTTTCTCCCCGCAGCGCTCAAATATTTGCTAAACTTATCCAGAATAGTAGAGATGCGTGTCAATCTTTATATGGGGTGTGTTTAAGTTCAGAGGTCATGAAAAATATCTCTGAATTACCTTGGAAAAAGCTTTATACGGCAGTATCTCCAACACGCCAGGAGATTATTAGGATTTTAAAGTATTTAAAAGAAGGAGGCATCCTGTGATGACACACCCCCAACAGCCGTCAGTAAAAATGGAGGTAAAATCCTCAGAATCTCCACCAGCCTTTTTAAAGAAAGCTATTCTTGTAAACATTATTATTTTAGGCTTTGCTCTAGTCGCGGTTGCTCTTATTGTTCACCACTTAAATCCTCGTCAAGCTATTCATACTCTTTCCTCACAACTCAATATTCTTGAGAAAAAGATTTCTGATACTGAAAAAAGAGTAAAACTTTACGAAACTTATCTAAGTCAGCTTACTCAAAAATTAGACCTTCTAGCGTCACAACAAGCATCCATAAAAACACAAGAAATTGAACCAAATTATCAAAGACTTATTCATGATTTTAAGATCTTGATGGAGAACCAAATGCCTTCACAGGTTTCTCTTCCTTTATTTGAAAAACAAGTTCTTTTTCGTTGGTTTTCCAATCACATCAATATTAAAGAGATTCCCAATCACAAAATCTATAGCCAAGCTTATGAGTTCATGAAGCAAGGGAACCTTCGACAAGCCATAGATATTTTAAAGCCTTTAGCTCAAGGCAGATCTTCGCCATTGGCCACATGGCTTGAAAAAGCTTCTGCTGTTCAAAAATCACTTTCAGTTGAGGATTAATATGAAAAGATTATCTTCATTTTCCCTTGCCTCTTTACTTTTAGGCGCTATTGTCTTTTCTCTTCATAGATATGGCGGGGTTATTACAATTACATGGCAAGATTATCAAGTTGAAACAACCTCTGGAATCTTATTTTTCCTTCTTACGGTTTCTGTGGTGGTCATTAAATTAAGCGCAAACTTATTGCATCTTCTTTTAAACTGGCGAAAATATCATCAAAAACGCCACCGTAATAAGATTCCTGAAGAAATTTTATCTATCTTCTTAGCTTTAGAGCGAGGGTTACCTAAGCTTGCCCTTGAAAAAGCAAAATTCGTTCAAAAATATAGTCCTGTCCAAGGCTTAGGTGAATATTTTGAAGCCATGGCTTTAATGGCTCTTAATGACGATGAACAAGCAAAAATAATTTTTAAGGTTATGACAACTTATAAAAAGACAGAATATTTAGGGTGGCAAGGTCTTGCTCGTCTTAGTTTAAAAAATGATCGTCCAGCACAAGTCCTTGCTTATACAGAAAAAGCATTGCAATATTTTCCTCATTCTCCATGGGCTCTGAAGACAGTTTCGGAACAAGCGCAAGTATTAGGGGACTATACAAAAGCTGAACACGCTTTAGAGCAACTCAGACGGCTTGGATATCTTGAGGAAACTCATTTAAAAGAGAAGAAAAGTGCATTGTTAACAAACTGGGCTAAATCTTTAGAAGGCCAACATGCATATAAAGAAGCTTTATCACAAGCTCGAAAAGCCTATCGGCTTCATCCAGGGGTAGAAGAGGGAAAAATTTTAGCTGAACTTCATGTGAAACTTAATCATCGATGGCGCGCTCAATTTTTGATTAAACGTCTTTGGAACTTATTACCAAGTGAAGACCTTCTCAAATTGTACCTACAAACAATTACTTCTAAAACTGCCTTAGAAACTTATGAAGCTATCCAAAAATTAACTTCGAAGAATCAAGATGATGAAGTTTCCCTAATAGCTTTAGCTGAAGCTGCTCATAAAGCCCAACTTTGGGGAGCAACAGAAGAGTATATTAATCAGCTGGCAAGAGTCACAAAAGATTCCATAAAAGTCGGCAATCTAGAAGAAAAACTTTCAAAAAATAACCCTTTTAAATAAACACAAATGAAAATTATTAGCGGGAATAGTAACAGGCTTTTGGCTGAAAAAATTGCTTCTTTTCTGAATATTCCTCTTGTGAAATCCTCTCTTAAAACTTTTTCTAATAAAGAAATTTCTGTTGAAATTCTTGAAGAATTGACTGGAGAAGATGTGTTTGTAATTCAATCAACCTCTTTCCCAGTAAATGACAATTTGATGGAATTGCTGATTACCCTAGATGCTATAAAGCGCAATAACCCAAAGTCCCTTACGGCCGTTATTCCATATTTCGGTTATTCACGCCAAGATCGTGAAACACTCGCCTCTTCTTCCATTCCGGCTCATTTAGTCGCCCACCTAATTATGACTTCAGGAGCTGACAAAATCATAACGATCGATTTACATTCCTCATACTTACAACAGCTCCCAAATATTTCCTTGGAGAATATTCCGATAACCCCCATTTTTTATGAAGCAATTTCTATGACAGCTTTTTCATCTGACACACTCATCATATCCCCCGATCAAGGCGGAAATGACCGTGCTCAAGCGCTTGCAAAGCTGCTTAACCTTGATGTCGTCTCGCTTTATAAACAAAGGAATGCTGAGTCAGGTACTTGTATTATGGAATTGTCAACATCAGTAAAAAGACGCCCTTGTATCATTATTGATGACATTGTTGATACTGCGGAAACTCTGTGTAAGGCTGCTGAAATTCTTCTTAAAGCTGAAGCAAAATCTGTAGAAGCTTATATCACACATAGCGTATTAACAGGAGATGCGCTTAAAAGAATTGAAACTTCATGCCTGGATAACGTTTACGTCACAGATAGTATTCTTCCTTCACTTTCAAATCGTGAATGTTTTAAGATACGATATCTTTCAGTTGCTCCCTTAATATTAAAGGCTATAACAAAAGACTAACCTGGCCTTTCTCGCAGTCCTAATTCGGTTGTAAAGTTTCGTAGTTCTCTCATGACAACAGAAAGATTCGCAAGATCAAGAGAATTTTGTAAAAAGACTTCTTGCAATAAACTATCTAACGACAACAATTTATCTTGTGAAGCTTGTTCCCATAACTCTAAAAGCTTTTGTATTTTTAAACGAGGATCATGTGGATCATGATTTTCATCAAATTGTAGAACTTGAATCACGACTTCATTCTGAATATTAAAGAGGTCTTCTTGAATTCCTAAAATTGCTAGTCGATGCCAAGATGTATTGGATTTTATCTTTTCAATCGCTTGCCTTAAGCGCGTTGTCCCAAGCCGAGCCCCCACGAGAAAATAAATTGTCGCAATCTGCGCAATGCTATAACCTGTTTGTGAAGCAATCAGAATGATGTCTGGAGAAGATGTTGCAACTTGGATATGAGAAATCTCAAGTGCAAGCTTTTCAGGAAGACCTAAGTTCTCATAAAAAGCAATTTGTTGCTGCATATTTTGTTGGCTTTGCTCATCCAAGAACGTCTCTAAGTCAGCCAAAAAAGCATTTGTTCCAAGCTTAAAAAGATGTGTTGAAGCCGTAATACTTTCTTCCATTTTATAATGACGAATAAGCCATTTAATCGTACGACGTACCATATGAAGGATATCAATCATTACTTTTAAAAGTGTCGAAGGATGGATTTGCTTATCTAGACTTTCAAGCTGACGCCACAAAGTACGAAGATCAAATACGTTCCGAATAAGAATATAAGCTTTAAAGACATCTTCAAGGCTACAATTCAATTTGGCCATGGTATCATAGATAAAGCTGGCACTAATACGATTGACAATTTCATTCGTAATTTTTGTGGCAATAATCTCACGCCGAAGAGGATGAGCCAAAATTTCTACTCGATATGACTTACGCATATTTTCTGGAAAATAATTTAAAAGATCTTCTTCAAAAACAAAATCATCTAATAAGGAAGAAATAAGAATTTCTTGATAAAAATCGATTTTGCTATACGCTAATAAAATTGCGATTTCTGGCTTTGTTAGACCTTTTTGTAAGGTTTGATATTCAAGCATTGTGGCATCATCTGGCAAATATTCAAGCGTTCGATTGAGGATGCCTTTTGCTTCGAGAGTACGCATGATTCTAATTTGTCCATCAAGGAGATTTGGTCCTTGCGCTTCAAGCAAACTGATGGCTTGAGCTTGCTTATAATTATCTCGTAAAACAAGCTTGGCGACGTCATTTGTCATAGATTCTAAAAGTTTATTGCGATCTACTAAGGTTAACTTACCGGCTAAGACCATTCGATTAAGCAGAATTTTAATATTAACTTCATGATCCGAGCAATTTACACCACCAGAATTATCAATTGCATCTGTGTTAAGACGACCTCCACAATTTGCATATTCAATGCGACCTAACTGAGTAACGCCTAAATTTGCCCCTTCCCCAATAACTTTACAACGAAGTTCTTTTGCATTAACGCGTACATTATCATTTGTGCGGTCACCCACATCTTGATGGTTCTCTTTTGAAGACTTAATAAAAGTTCCGATTCCCCCAAACCACAATAAATCAACCTTTAATTTAAGGATAGCTTTGACAATCTCACTTGGCGTGCTTTCCATCACATTAAGGTTAAATAGTTGTTGGATTTCCGGTGAGAGAGAAACTATTTTTGCGGATCTCTCAAAAACGCCCCCACCTTTTGAGATAAAAGCTGGGTCATAATCTTTCCATGTTGAGCTTGGAAGAGAAAACAACCGCTTACGCTCGCTATAACTCAATTTTGGATCAGGATTAGGATCAATAAAAATATGCTGATGATTAAAAGCAGCAACAAGTTTTATGGTGTCAAACTGAAGCATGCCATTTCCAAAAACGTCTCCAGACATGTCACCGACGCCAGCAACAGTAAATGGCATCTTTTCAATAAAGAAATCAAGTTCATAAAAATGTCGCTTTACAGACTCCCAAGCCCCGCGCGCTGTAATCCCAATTTTTTTATGGTCATAGCCACTCGAACCTCCTGAAGCAAAGGCATCATCCAACCAGAAATCATAGGCTTTAGAAACAGCATTTGCATGGTCAGAAAATGTTGCAGTTCCTTTGTCTGCCGCAACGACTAGATAAGGATCATCATCATCCCAACGCACAACATCTTTAGGCGCGATAACTTGTTCATTTTTGAAATTATCTGTAATATCTAATAAGCCTTGAATCATTTTTTTATAGCAAAGAATGGCTTCATTTAAGAGTTCCGCACGGCTAGCATTTTGAGGTATGGCTTTAAGAACAAATCCCCCTTTTGAACCTACTGGGACAATCACCGTATTCTTAACCATTTGAGCTTTAAGAAGACCCACGATTTCTGTTCGATAGTCTTCAAGACGATCTGACCATCGGATACCGCCTCGAGCAACTTTTCCACCTCTTAAATGAATCGCCTCAAATTGAGCAGAATAAACATAAATTTCATATTTTGGTTTAGGTAAAGGGAGTTCTTCAATTTGGTGACAATCAAATTTAATTGATATATAGGTCTTAAAATTGCCTTGTTCATCTTTCTGATAAAAATTTGTTCGCAAGGCTGCCTGCATAAGATTAAAGAAGCGCCTTAAAATTTTATCTTCATCAGAATTTTGAATACGATCAATATTTTGTAAAATTTCTTGTTTTAATAAAGTGTCATCCAGAGCAATTGATGGATCAAATTTACTCTTAAAAAAGGTGACAAGCTGCTTCGTAATGTCAGAATATTTTAACAGAGTTTGTTCAATGTACTCGCGGCTAAAAGAAAACTGGAGTTGGCGTAAATATTTCGTTAAGATTCTTAGAATCAGCCCTTCACGTGGCATTAGATTTGCTCTTAAAATAAGACGATTTAGGCCATCATCTTCAATCTCTTTAGCTTTAATCGCTTTCAAAGCTGCAAAAAAATTATCTTTAATTTCAGTGGAATTAACAGCATATCCATCGCGTGTAAGCATCTCAAAATCATGGATCCAGACGGGACTAAGAAAACCTTTTGGTTGCACCAAAAAAGGAATTTCCTTAATAACTCTTAAATCAAGATTTTCAAGAACAGGTAAGATATCTGAAAGTGCGACAGGTTCACCCGGATTAAAAATTTTCAAACGTAAGCAGTTGCTTGGTCCCTCTTCGAAAGTATAAAGGCGTGCTTTAGGCGTATTCGAGTGATAAACTAATTCAATCTGCTCAATATCTGCCTTTACTTCCATTCCATGGAAGCGTTCTTGGTAACCTTTTGTAAAAGCTTGGTGATAAAGTTTATAAAGTTGCTGACCTTGATCATTAAAGGCTGATACCAATGTTAGGCGTAGATCATCATTCCATGAACGTGCAACCTTAACAATCTTCTCTTCCAATTCATCAACATTATAAACGTCTTTAATTCCTCCTGGAATATCGATCGTATAATGGACGCGTGCAAGGGCAAAAGAACCAAATTGAGCCTTATAAACGGATAAAACACCCTTTAAGTCTCGAGCTAAAGTTTCACCAATAAGATCACATAGTTCAGAATCAAAACGTTCACGTGGAATATAAACTAAACATGACAAAAAACGATTAAATTGATCTTGATGGATAAAAAGAGCAAATCTTTGTCGTTCTTGAAGATTTAAAACGGCTAACCCGATTTCTGCTAACTTTTCGATATCGGCCTGAAAAAAGTCATCACGAGGAAGTGAATCCAAAATATGGATTAAAGACTTTCCGTCATGCCAAGTTGGAACCAGTCCTGCATACTCCAAGATGCGATCTAATTTGCGGCGTAATAAAGGAATGTCACGAACACTGCTATCATAAGCAACCGATGTGAATAAACCCATAAAAAGATGCATCCCTATGACAGTGCCGTCTGGCGAAAAATGCTTGACGCCAATAACATCCATTGTCACGCTTCGATGAACTTGTGAAATTTGGCTTGCTTTATTAACCAATAAAGGGGTGGGTTCCAAAATATACTGAAGTGTTTGTGTTGTGAAATCTACTCCATCAAAAATTTCAGCCAAGTTTTGATAAGGCTCAAGCTTCATAATCCCAAGGCCATGAAGGCAAGCAATTTTTGTTCCTTCATTATGAGAAATTTTTGAGAAATCGTAATAAGCATACCCTAGGAATGTATAATGATCCTCCCGAATCCATTCCAAGAAATGGATCATTTCTGCTTGATGTTCAGCATGTTCTTCAGGGCAAGTCTCTTTAAGATGCTCTTTTGCTACAAGAACTTTATCAAGCATCTTTTTCCAATCTGAGGTCGCACATCTTACATCTTGTAAGACTCTATGGAGGTCAGTGGCAAGAATATCAACCAATTCAGGCGATATAGCTTCGACAATTTCACAATGAATAACAGATTCGTATTGCGCCTCTGCCGTCTCTTGAGTTAACTCAAAAACTTCATTTAGTTTGCCTTCAGGTGTACGCTGTACTTTAATGACAGGATGAACAATTCGCTTAGCTTTTAAATCATGTTTTTGTAAAAGTTGAATGAGAGAATCAACGAGGAATGACATATCATCATTAATAATATCAATGACGATACGCTCTGCTAAGGGAAGCGGTAAAGTAACGTCTGGCTTCCAGTAATAAATGCGAATCTTAGGTTTCCCGACTTCGCGTTCTTGGAAGAATTCCCAAAGATCAAGGACACCCGCGGCTAGATTCTCTAAGGGGATTTTTTGCATATCATCTGAAGCAAGCGTTGCGAAAAATTGTTGGCTAAAGCTTTTAATTTGATGTTTTAAAGGATCATTTACTTTACTTTGAACAAGATCAATAATGATTTCGACACGTTCATTCAGCTGCTTTTTTTTCATGCTTATGACCTTCATTAAATCATCTCTCTTTTTTACATTGGCTTTTTGTAAAAAGCCAGCATGGTTTTGTTTTATTCTTGAGATGTTATTAAAAACAATTTGAGGCTTGCTCAACACCTGTCTTATTTTTAGTTTTATACTAGTTAACATTTTACTCCCTGTTTCATTTTTTCTTTTTATTAAGCTATTTATCTTTTTCATTGTCCAAAACTTGCCTTTCAACTTTTCCTACTTCTACCTGGCATGATTAAGATCTTCTGGTGTCTCGCGGCATCGTCAGATTATCTGAGATCCTCGGCACAAGGCCGAGGATGACGAAGTGAGAAATTGTCTTCTTCTCTCGTCACCACTTACCATCTTAAGGTTGCCCTGGATCCCCGCTTCCGCGGGGATGGCACCGAAAAGGTAGCCTGACCCTATTGTGTCACCAATCAACGTTTTTCTAGCTCTCGTCAGCGAGCTTTCTCAAACTCAACCCGTGTCATTCTCGGGCTTGTCCCGAGAATCTCAAGCAACAGAAAGACCTTGCCTATCAACATTTGTTGCCTATCAACTCTTCCTAGATCCCCGCTTTCGCGAGGATGACAACAGAAAGGTTTCAAACTCCTTCTCACGCCAGCACAGTGTGCCTCAAACAGACGATCCACCCGTGGGTCATTCCCCCGAAAGCGGGAATCTAACATCCTCACCTTTTCTCTTTTGTCATCCTCGCGAAAGCGGGGATCCATTAGCAATAAGAGAAAAACTTTTTCAAGTTCCTTACATCGTCACCTCTTTTTTCCTCAACATGCCTCTCACGCACGTCTTGGACTTTCTAGCACCTAGTTAGATCACCAGGTTACCTAAGATCCTCGATACAGGAACGAGGATGACAATGAAGAGGTTGACTCAATTCTCATCACTGCTGCCCTATCGTGCCTCTCACGCACAGCTATCAGCATCATTTCTCTCCTATTATTCTTGCCTTTTCACTAGGCAAAGAAAGGGTATTCACTCAAAAAGAGTGTTCAAAGGCTTATCTTGTCTAATAATTTAGGTTTTTATCCCTGTTTTATTATTTTTATTAAGACGGTAGAGAAAGAACTTTTGGAAAGAATTATGAAGGTTCTTTAGGTCTTCATAAGAAGAAGAAAATCTCTCTTGACCATCTGTAACCACACTACCATAAACCGATACAAATATCAAGAAAAATCATCACATTTATCAAAAAAATCGTCTAATCTGGTTGAATAAATCTTATAAATTTAAAATATTTTTTTATAAAGCTTCAAAATCTTATCATATGCCATATTTACTTTACATTTAGGGCAATCTATTATTCCCTTTAGGGTACAAAATTGCTGTCATATACAATATAAAAATGAACCTGGTTATCTCTTTACTTCTCTTGAGCTTTTCATTCTCTGTCCAAATTTTTGCAACTTCGTATGCTGAAGATAACGACTGGAATGGCTATATTGGACCACACACGCTTGAAAAGATGAAAATGCTTGCTTTGAGGCCTAGTCTTAAGTTTGAAGAATATATAAAAAATGAAGAGCAAACATTCCCTTGGCTCACCTTAAAAAATACTGTTTGCACTAATCCTAAGACAAGTCAAAAAGAAGATTTTATTATTGTAAATGCTTATGACAAACTTTCTGAAAATGGTCAGTTTGTTCTTTATAAGAATAACATCGATCTCACAAAAATTTGTTTAAAGAATTTAAGAGAATTTACGGATGCGGTTTATGCCTCAGCTTTCTTTTTATCAAAAATTTCTTACCATTATGATGGAAAGAATGGCTATATCACGATTGATCATGTGAGCTCAGGGAATCTATCAGGGGGGCAAGGATATGCGCAGGTTTGCTTGAATACTTTTCTGAATCAGTTTATTCGCTCACATACCCAAGTTAAATACGTCTTCGCAGATCTTCGCACACCCGTCACACAACATTATTTTCCTAAATACGGCTTTCAAAAAGGGTTTCCTGATAATCTTAAGTTAGTACCTGTAGGGCTTAATATTCCCTATTTTTCTTCTATAACGCATGAATTAACTTAATTATTATCGACCTGAACGCGAGATAGCAAAAAGGCGGCAAGTATAACCTTGTCGCCTTCCTTAAAATACACGCTTAATACCTTAGAATTTATTTGTTTTTCTTATTTAAAGAATCCATGATGTTCAAATTCTCTCATTAATTCAAGCGCATGGGAATGGATAAATGCGTTTTTACTATTATTTAAAAGAAAACTTTCTACAGCTTTACCATCTTGATTTCCAAGAGCATGCCTCAGCATTTCATAAGCTTTATTAATATCTTTCTTAAATGTTGCTTTCCCAAAAGCATGCATATAAGCAATACAGATAGTAAGATCTGCTTCATTATTCGCTTGGGTTTCCGACGTTATTTGGCCATTATTGACTTGCACATTCTCAAGAAAGCGAGAATGAAGTGCGTATAATTTATTTAAATAATAGCTTGCTTTGATGAAGTTACGATCAATACAAGAAGTAATAAAGAAAAAAGCTAGTTGATCATAATCCCCTAAATCTGCTAGCTTTTTCTTTACTGGACCTATAGTATTGTAGTCTATATTGAGGTGCCGACTCACTCCAATATACCTTTTTAAAGAAGCATAAAGATCAGGATGTTTAGAAGTAAGTAGTTTTTGAAAATCAATTTTGTTTTGCAACTCAATAATATGACTTTTCATTTTATCAAAATTTTCAAGAGGTGATCTAGAAGATTCTTCCATTAACGTGTTAAGAAATTTTAATTTAACTAATTCATCTATTCCTTCAGCTTCTTTAAGAGCGTCCTTATGATTATTTACAATCTTAATATAGTTATTAATATCATTCGTAATAATTGCCTTTCTTAGCTCTTGTGGTGTATTATGCACATCCGAGGCTAGAACCATACTTGAGAACAGAAGACAAATAATAAAGCTGTTTGCTATAATTTTTTTAAACATAATTTTTCCTTACATATCTTTTCTTAATAATCCATGGTTTCTTAGTTCTTGCACTAATTCTTTTTTTTGAGTACGAGCTCCTAGGCCGGTATCAAAAGAAAGGTAATCATCGACACTGTGAATGTCAGCGGCTCGACTAGCATTCTTCAAAATACTATAGGCTTTCTTTATGTCTTGCTTGAGCCCTCCTTTCCCTGTAGCATAAGCATATGCAACACAAGTTGTTAGCTCAACACCTTTTGTCTCATACATAAATTTGGATGTGTTTATATTCTTCGTGACATAACTTTTGAAAAGTAGCTTATTCGTTCCCCAATCGGGATGGGAAGTTTCTAATTCTTTAAACCAACCAACCATATTATTATAATCAAAGTTCTCACAATGGCGAACTACCTGCAATACCATTGTATCGTAGTCATGTAGAGTTAATAATTTACTTTCTACTTTAGACGAAAAGTCAGGATTATTCTCTATTAGATGTTCTCTCATAACATACAGTCTTAAAGCACTCTGAACTTCTGAAGTGTTTGATAAATCAAGCCTATCAAGATTAATTTTTTTACGTAATTCGCTGCAAAGCTTTTCTAGTTTCGTAGGATTTGCTGAAAATTGCACCTGATTTGTTGCTAGTAATTTGTTAAGAAATTTCAATTTAACTAACTCATTTAAGGCTTCAGTTGCAGGGGTTACTTCTTCTTCATGAGCTTCTGCAAGCTTAATGTACTCATCAACATTACCTGAAATAATCGCTTGTTTTATAGAATTCTTAACTTCCGGTCCGTTTTGAGTCATCACTTCCTTCTGCTGAATAGAATTATGATGTCCTTGTTCTTGGTTATGCGAATCCGAGGCCAACACCACACTTGAGAATACAAGAGGAACGACAAAGCTCTTGGTTATAATTTTTTCAAACATAAATTTTCCTTTCACCACAATAATTGTAAATTTATTGTAGCTTAAGAGAATTACTAGAAAGTTAATAAGGCTATATACTTCTTATTAAGCAGATTGTGCCAAAAATGATTTAGAAAGTTGATCAAATTGCATCAATGTTTTTAGAAGATTTGGTAAATCCTTAAGATAGACCATATTCGGACCGTCACTTGGGGCGTGCTCTGGATCTTGGTGCGTTTCTATGAAAACGCCTGCCACGCCCACAGACACAGCTGCTCGCGCTAGCACAGGTACGAATTCACGCTGCCCACCGCTACTGGTTCCTTGTCCACCGGGCTGCTGAACAGAATGAGTTGCGTCAAATACGACAGGATAACCTGTCTCTTTTAAGACTGGCAATGCGCGCATATCTGACACTAAAGTATTATAGCCAAAGGAAACCCCACGCTCACATAAAATCACTTGCGTGTTGCCAAAGCTTTCAAACTTTGCCACGACGTTCTTCATGTCCCAAGGAGCCATAAATTGACCTTTTTTGACGTGAATAGGTTTGCCTGTCTTTGCAGCAGCCTCTAAAAGATCTGTTTGACGACACAAGAAGGCTGGAATTTGTAAAACATCTACAACTTCTGCCACGATTGAGCATTGTTCTGCCGTATGAACGTCTGTAATCACAGCCAACCCACTCTTTTCACGAATCTCTGCTAAAATCGGCAAAGCTTTCTCAAGACCCAAGCCACGGGCATTTTGATTGCTCGAGCGGTTAGCTTTATCGAATGAAGTTTTATACACAATTGGAATATTAAGATTATCTGAAATCTCACGAATCGCTGCCGACATTTCAAGACCATGAGCGCGGCTTTCAAGGACGCAAGGTCCAGCAAAAACAGCTAACGGCAAATCATTACCAAAAGTGACTTGCTTTACCTCTTTGGTTCCAATTGTGATATGGCGCTGAGAAGTCATTTTGGTGTTCCTTTCTTTGTAAGTGCTGCCTCAATAAATGAGGTAAATAAAGGGTGTGGATCAAAAGGACGTGACCGCAGTTCAGGATGAAACTGGACTCCGATGAACCAAGGATGATCTTCAAGTTCAACAGTTTCAGGCAACAGTCCATCAGGTGAAAGCCCACTAAATTTAAGGCCAGATTTTTCAAATCTTTCGCGGTATTTTATATTAAGCTCATACCGATGACGATGACGTTCTTGTATTGAAGAACTGCTATAAATTTTTTGAATAAGGCTACCTGGCATTAAAGTCGCCGGATAAAGCCCCAAACGCATTGTGCCGCCAAGATCCGCTTCTACGCTTCGCTGTTCTTTAACGCCCTCTTTAACCCATTCTGTAAGTAGACCAACAACAGGTTCAGCGGTCGCTCCAAATTCAGTTGTATTAGCTTTTTCAAGCCCTAAAACGTGCCGAGCGACTTCAATCACAGCAAGTTGCATTCCAAAACAAATTCCCAAATAAGGAATCTTATGTTCGCGAGCAAACTGAATAGCTGCAATCATTCCAGCTGTGCCACGTTCACCATAACCGCCGGGAACAAGAATTGCTTGTTTATTTTTAAGACGTTCTTGAACTGTTCCAAAATCTTCTTCGAAAGCTTCTGCTTCTATCCACTCAATGTTGACGCGCGCATCATTAGCTATTCCTCCATGAATAAGGGCTTCAGCTAAAGATTTATCTGCATCCCTGAGCTTGACATACTTACCAACGACGGCAATATCAACTTCGCACTTTGGGTGTTGAATGCAATTCACGATTGCTTCCCATTTTGCAAGATTTGCTGGTCCTTTTTGTGTCAAACCAAAATGCTTTAAGACTTCAACATCAAGACCCGCTTTAGAGTAGCTTAAGGGAACTTCATAAATTGTTTTTACATCAAGTGCTTCAATGACGCATTCTGGCTTAATATTACAGAAAAGAGCTAATTTCCGCTTTGCATCTTCTGGAATCTCCCGATCAGCACGGCATAAAAGAATATCTGGCTGAATCCCCACATGAAGGAGTTCTTTCACAGAATGTTGCGAAGGCTTTGTTTTTAACTCTCCAGCACTCGGAATATAGGGAACTAATGTCAGATGAATGAAAAGAACTTGATGCGCCCCTTCCTCATTTGAAAATTGACGAAAAGCTTCAAGAAAAGGTAAGCTTTCAATGTCCCCAACTGTTCCCCCTACTTCACACAACAAGAAGTCTAAATCAGGCTCTATATCAGCCCTGATTGCCTCTTTAATCGCATCCGTAATATGAGGGATAACTTGCACTGTTGCCCCTAAATAATCGCCTTTGCGTTCACGACTAATAACGGTTGAGTAAATGCGCCCTGTCGTTAACGAATCACTTCGCCGACAAGAGACGCCTGTAAAACGTTCATAATGTCCTAAATCAAGGTCTGTCTCAGCTCCATCATCCGTAACAAAGACCTCGCCATGTTGGTAAGGACTCATTGTCCCAGGATCTACATTTAAATAAGGGTCAAACTTTCGAAGACGAACGCGATACCCATGGGCTTGTAAAAGCGCGCCAAGAGAAGCAGCCGCTAGTCCCTTCCCTAAGGAAGAAACAACACCGCCAGTAACAAAGATAAATCGCGTCATTCCTTTAAGCTATTAGGTCTATTTTTTAGCTTTAGTAGCTTTAGCCCCAGAAGTACTTTTTTCTGGTATTGATTCTGCTTTATTCTCAGCTGTAGCAGGAGGGGTTGGTGATTCCACAGGCACTTCAATTGCTGGTTTCTGAATATCTGGATGATCAAGAATAGATTGCGCTTTGTGCGCACCTTTAAATAAAATCGCAAGCAATAGCGTTGTGGCAAAGAAAAGCCCTGCAAGAATCCCTGTCGTACGGGTCAGCAAGTTTGCTGTTCCGCGTGTTGACATTAAACCCCCCATGGTGCCACTTCCCATACCAAGCCCGCCGCCTTCATTCTTTTGAATGAGAATCAACCCCACCATCGCAAGAGCGAGAATGATATGAAATACGAGTACAACTGTTGTCATCTTAACTTAAATCCTTTGTTCTAACTGCCGGCATTTTAGTGAGAGTTTTCAGAAAATGCTAGAGGGAAATTAACTTCCTAAAAGAATTTAAATTATTAAATAAGAAAATAAAAAGCTCCTTTTTTATATGCAAAAATTATTGATTTATATAAAAAGCTTTAAGTTTAACGGATATAGTGACACAGAAAGAGCCTAATTATAGGCTCTTTTTTTAGTGATTATGCGGATTGAATAATCTGCCAGAATGACTCTGCTTTTAAGCTGGCCCCTCCTACAAGTACGCCATCAACGTTCTCCAGTGATAATATTTCCTTCGCATTTTGTTCATTTACTGACCCACCATAAAGAATTGGGGTGTCTGCGGCTTTTTTACGGTTTTTTTGAAGCCATGAACGAATGAACGCATGGACTTCAAGAACTTCTTTTGACGTCGCTGTCTTACCTGTCCCAATGGCCCAAACAGGCTCATAGGCAATTGTGAAGTCTTGATCACTCAAAGGCATTGATTCTTTCAGTTGTTCTTCAAGTATTTCTAGGGTTCTCTGCCCTTCTCGATCAGACAGCGTTTCACCTATACAAATAATAGGAATTAAATCCGCTTTAAAAGCAATTTCAGCTTTTTGACGAACAAGCTCGCTTGTCACATGATGATACTGACGACGCTCAGAATGTCCAACAATTACGAAGTTACATCCAATATCTTTCAGCATAAAAGCACTTACTTCTCCTGTGTATGCACCTTTCTCTTGAATCGAACAGTCCTGAGCTCCACAGGCTATTTCCGTCCCAAATAAACGATTTAAAGTAATTGATAAATAAGGAAAAGGTGGACAAATAACGATTTGATGATCTGAAGGTGTTACATACCATTTTTCTGCAAGATCTGCCGCTAAATCACGTGCAAACTCTTGCGTTCCATTCATCTTCCAATTACCAACAATCAGTTTTTTACTTTTCTGAGCCATTATTTGCGATCCTTCTCTATACGGGGAAATAATCCTTCTGGTTGAGGCAACTTCACGCCACTTTCAAGTTTCTTTTGGGTTAATTTTTCAAAGGTTACGTGGTTATCTGAAATCCCAAGTAATGCAAATAGTTTTTCTGATGTTTGCGGCATAAGAGGCGCAATATAAAAAGCTAAATGACGTAAAATTTCCATAAGAACGTAAAGAACCGTCGCCATACGCTCAGGATCTGTTTTTTTAAGAGACCAAGGTTGCTCAGCATCCACATATCGATTAGCTGCTCCAACAAGCTCCCAAATCGCCTCAATCATCCGATAAAGTGCTTGCTTTTCAAAATTTTCACGCAAGCGTGACAACAGCTCTTGAGCTGCTTTCAAAAGTGCTTCATCTTGTTCTGTAAAAGAAGAAGGTGTTGGCACTCTAGCTTCAGCATTCTTATACACAAACGATAGCACACGTTGCGCTAAGTTCCCAAAATCATTCGCGAGGTCAGAATTAATGCGTTGCTCAAGGGCGCTTCGAGAGAAATCCCCATCTTGGCCAAAAGGCACTTCCCTTAAAAGAAAATATCGGACTTGGTCGACCCCATAAGTTTCTACGAGCTCAACAGGATCGATTGTATTGCCTAAGGATTTTGAGATTTTCTGCCCTTCATTCGTCCACCAGCCATGAGCATAAAGCCGCTTTGGCGGAGTTAAACCAGCAGCCATCAAAAAGGCTGGCCAATAAACAGCATGAAAACGAAGAATATCTTTTCCAATAATATGGAGTGACTCTGGCCAAAATTTCCTAAAGTCAGGCGCACTCTCATCAGGATACCCTAAAGCTGTAATATAATTTGCAAGAGCGTCTACCCAAACATACATGATATGGTCAGGATCTTCTGGTACTGGAACGCCCCACTTAAAAGAAGAACGTGAAATAGAAAGATCATTGAGCCCCCCCTCAACAAATCTGATAACCTCGTTACGGCGCGATTCTGGACCAATAAAATTGGGATTATCACGATAAAACGCTAGCAAAGTCTCTTGAAAGGCTGACAACTTAAAGAAATAACTTGGCTCCTCAACCCATTCAACATCTGCTCCTGTAGGTGCCTTTCCGTTAACAAGTTCAGCCTCCGCATAAAAAGCTTCATCTCGAACGGCATACCACCCGGCATAGCCACCTTTATAAATGAAGCCCCTTTTTTTCATTTTGAGCCACAATGCCTGTGCTGACTTTATATGACGCTCTTCCGTTGTTCGGATAAATTGATCATTTGAGAGATGAAAAAGTGGCGTTAATTGTTTAAATCGTTCAGAAACACGATCAACAAAAGCTTGAGGAGTGGTGCCACCAACCTCAGCTGCCTTTTGAATTTTTTGCCCATGCTCATCTGTTCCCGTTAAAAAGAGAACCTCGCGCCCTTCCATTCTTGCAAAACGCGCCATCATATCTGATGCAATCGTTGTATAGGCATGACCAATGTGAGGCACATCATTTACATAATAAATAGGGGTTGTGATATAAAATGGGGGCTTCAAGGCTTGTTCCTTATGTTTTTATTCTCATATCTTCATAATGAGTTTTTATTGATGGGGCTAGTAAAAAAAGGGGCCGGTAGCTGGCCCCTCCTCTCGTTAACTTAAAGGAATAATTTTAAGATTATTCAATTGAGGCATTTTTAGACCCAATTTATGAAGTGCTTTTCTATTAATATAAGCTTCTGTTTTATCTGGGAAATACGTCGGAATGGAACCAGCTTTTTCCCCTTTCAAGATTTTTAAAATCATCTCTCCAGCAACTTTTCCTGATTCAAAATAATTTGTTCCAACGCATGCCAAAGCACCCTGTTGCACAGAACCTTGATCATTCGTAAAAATAGGAACTTTATATTCGTCTTGAAGCCGTACAAGGGCTTCTATCGCTGAAATGATTAGATTATCTTGAGGAACATAAATAGCCTCTACTTGCCTTATAAGCTTTTGAGCGGCCGCCATTAACATAGAAACGTTAACAACCGGCATTTCAATTAAATTTATCCCTTTATCTACTAAATGCTTTTTTAGATTATTGCGTGTATTAACTGAATTCACTTCTCCTGGGTTATAAAGAATCCCTAAATTTTTTAAACGTGGAAACATCTTTTGAATAAGAAGCACTTGAGCCGCAAGAGGCGGAGCGTCACTCACTCCAGTGACTGACCCTTGATTCTTTTCTAATGTGGGAACAATGTTAGCACCAACGGGATCCGAAACAGCGCCAAAGACTACTGGAATTTCAGAACCTTCTCGATTAGCAAGGGTAGCCTGTGCACTGGGCGTTGAAATGGCGAAGATAACCTTTGGTCTCAAGCCAACAAATTTTTGCGCAATTTGAACGTTAATAGATTGATTTCCTTGAGCATTATTATAGATCCACTTGAAATCTTTATCTTTTGTAAGCCCAGCATCTTGTAAAAATTTCAAAGCACCTTCCCGAATTGCGTCAATCGAGGGGTGTTCAACAATTTGTGTAATAGATATTAAGGGTGGTTCAGGTTGAGCAAGCAATAATTTTGAGAATAATAAGACAAGAAGAGTAAGAGTAAGATAAATTTTTACATTATGTACATTTAATTGATTTTTGATAATATTTAATAACATTTTTAGACTCCATTTTAAATTGTTTCATACATTGATTAATTTTTTCTGAAATGAAGTTACTAAATCGTACGTGAAATCTTTGAATATTGCTCATAATTTTCTCCTATATATGTTTTAATGTCGGGTATTTGCACCCAAACAACATTATACTAACAAACTACAATGTTTGTAACAACTTTTTCTTGCACCTTTCGCTCGGCTTCTGTACATTTCAACACATCATTTTCAAGAGGTTATAATGATTTTAATAACATTACCTGATGGTTCTTCACGACAATATGAAAAGGAAGTAACCGGGCTCGAGATTGCTAATAGTATTGGCCCGCGCCTTGCAAAAGAAGCTATTGTCATTAAGGTTAATGAAGCCTTATGGGACCTAACGCGCCCTATTACGCACGATGCGAAAATTGAAATTATAACCCGCCAACATCCAACTGCCATGGAGGTTTTGCGTCACGATGCTGCGCACCTTTTAGCAGAAGCGATTAAGGAGCTCTATCCTGAAGCTCAAATTACAATTGGCCCTGCTATTGAAAATGGTTTTTATTACGATATCTATCGCGAAGAATCTTTTACACTTGTTGACCTTGAAAAACTTGAGAAACGAATGGCAGAGATCGTCGATCGTGATGAAGCGATCGAGCGACAAGTTTGGCAACGCGATAAAGCTATTGAACATTTTAAGTCAATTGGTGAGCATTTTAAGGCTGAGATTATTGCCGATCTTCCACAGAACGAAGAAGTAACGCTGTACAGACAAGGAAATTTCCTTGACCTTTGTCGCGGCCCTCACCTTCCTTCAACGGGACGCGTTGGAAAAGCTTTTAAGCTTATGAAACTTGCGGGCGCCTATTGGCGCGGCGATCACCGTAATCCCATGCTGCAACGCATTTATGGTACAGCTTGGGCAACAGAACAACAACTTAAAGATTATCTCCATCAGTTAGAAGAAGCAGAAAAACGTGATCATCGTAAGCTGGGCCGTGAGATGGATCTTTTCCACTTACAAGAAGAATCTCCGGGCGCCGTGTTCTGGCATCCCAAAGGCTGGGAGATTTACCAAACTCTGCAGAATTATATTCGTCGTCTTATTAAGAAAAACGACTATGTTGAAGTCAATACACCAATCATGGTGGACCGTTCTTTATGGGAAGCTTCTGGACATTGGGAAAAGTTTCGCGAGAATATGTTTACATCCAACGATGATGAAACAAAAGTGATGGCTGTTAAGCCCATGAACTGCCCATGTCATGTCCAAATTTTTCGACAAGGGATTAAAAGTTATCGTGATCTCCCTCTTCGGATGGCCGAGTTTGGAGCTTGCCACCGGAATGAACCTTCCGGTTCTCTGCACGGAATTATGCGCGTCCGTGCTTTTGTACAAGATGATGCTCATATTTTTTGTACGCCTGAACAAATTACAGCTGAAACAAAAGCCTTTTGCCAACTTTTACAACGCGTCTATAAAGATCTTGGATTTGAGCATGTTTTTGTAAAATTTTCTGATCGACCTGAAAAGCGCGCAGGCTCTGATGAAATTTGGGATCAAGCTGAAAAAGCTTTACGAGACGCTACCTTAGAAGCAGGACTTGAATTCATCCTTAACCCTGGAGAAGGTGCTTTCTATGGACCTAAATTAGAATTCTGCTTAAGAGATGCGATTGGTCGTGAATGGCAGTGTGGCACATTCCAAGTAGATTTTGTTTTACCTCAACGCCTTGAGGCTTATTATGTCGGTGAAGATGGTCAAAAACATCATCCTGTGATGTTACATCGTGCTATTTTAGGGTCTTTAGAACGCTTTATTGGTGTTCTGATTGAGCATTTTGCTGGAAAGTTTCCTCTTTGGTTGGCACCAATACAAGTTGCTGTTGCCGCTATCACAGATGAGAGTCATGACTATGCACAAGAAATTTCTGATTTGCTCAAGTCTTATGAGTTACGCGTTGAGACTGACTTAAGAAATGAAAAAATTAATTATAAAATTCGAGAACTTAGCCTTGCTAAAGTGCCTTATATTTTTGTTGTAGGTAAACGTGAAGCACAAGAACGTACGGTTGCAATTCGTCGTTTAGGAGGAGAAACGCAAGAAATACTTGCACTTGAAGCAGCAATTGATAAACTAAGAGCTGAAGCACAACCACCTGCTTAATGTAAGCTGTTGTGAAATTATTATTAAAAAAGGAGATACAACCATCAACAGACCTTTTGGCCCAACGAAAGGCCCAACGTCCGAAAGTCATCGTGTCAATGAAGCGATTCGGACCCCTAAAATTAGATTAATTGATGAAAATGGCAACATGGTTGGCATTGTAAGCGTTAGAGAAGCGCTTGATATGGCAAGTGAAGCTGGCCTTGATTTGGTTGAAATTTCTCCAAATGTGGACCCTCCTGTATGCAAAATTTTGAATTATGGTAAGTTTAAATACGAAGCTCAAAAGAAGAAAGCTCAAGAGCGCAAAAAACAAAAAATCATTGAAGTTAAAGAAGTTAAACTGCGCCCAATGATTGAAGAGCATGATTACCAGACAAAACTTCGAAACATGAAAAGGTTTATTGAAGAAGGCGACAAAGTCAAAGTCACCATGCGTTTTCGTGGTCGTGAAATGGATCACCAAAATATCGGCATGGAGATTCTTAAACGTGTCTGCACAGAATTTGGTGAAGAAGTTAAAATTGAACAAAATCCTAAGCTTGAAGGCAAGCAAATGATTATGGTGCTTGCACCCAAGCAGTAGGCTTATAGTTTTCCTAGTCTATAAAAAAGCTCGAGATAAGTATTCTCGAGCTTTTTGATTATATCTCAAAAATAACTTAAGATTTAGTTTTTTAGTAACTTGAAGCCCTCATTCTCAAAGATATCATAACGAGGGATATAAGCTCTCCACGCAAATGATATATTTTGGTCTGTTTTGCCAGACCCTACCACTATCGTGCCATCTGCACTCACGTCATTCGCGTTAATTAAGTTTGCTCCTTGTAACATCGTTTGAAGAACATCTTCCAAAGATAACATTTTACCTTTTTTCTTCAAATAATAAATAAAAGCACTTGAACCACGCTTTGAGGAATTGTCTGAAGAAATTCCAACAACTACGTCTCCATTAGCACTGACAGCCTTTGCAGAACTCATATATATATCATTTAGGTTTTTTAATGGCATATAACCATCTTTTTCACTATAAATAAATGCAGAATTCTTACCTATCTTATTTAAGATTCCCAATGAAATCAATCCATCTTCTTGAGTATAAATAAAGCCACGAGTCTCATTGTTGGCAGCACCATCGGCAGCTTCTCCAATAACAACCTTCCCATTAGCACTGACAGCATTTGCAGAACTACTATTTCCCCCATTTAAGGTTCCCACTGAAATCAATCCATCTTCTTGAGTATAAATAAAGCCACGACTTTCATTGTTGGCAGCACCATCGGCAGCCTCTCCAACAACAACCTTCCCATTAGCACTTACACCCGTTGCAGAAATATTAATTCCTCCATTCAAGGTTCCTATAAAAAATAAATTTTGCTCTTCAGTATAAGTAAAAGCTTTATCTTCTGAGTCAGCCGTATCTTGAAAAGTTCCTACACAAGTTTTAAGATCTGCGCTCATAGATGTAATATTATATCCTTCTTTATTGTTGAGTTTCTTAAAAGGCATTAACCTGTTTTCCTCTAAATAAATATGTGATTTACAAAGTCCTGCAAGAGTTAACCCCCATGCTATGATGACTTCACCATCGTTATTGCAATCACTTGGATAAAAGCTAATATCGTTGTCAGGAGAAGGTAAAACTCTGAAACCACTTCTCATTGAATAAACAAACGTTTCATCTTGGTCGGTATCATTTTTCTTCGTCCATCCGATTGTTGTTTCTCCGTCTCCAGAGACTGCAGTTGCATCTATTCCGCGGTTCATTGCAATAATCTTAAAACCAGGCTCCATTAAAAGTTGAATTAATCTCTTGCTTCTTGCCGCGCCCTGCAAATCTTTTAATTCTGTTTGCTGGGTGTATTCAATCTCACGATGACCAGGGATCCTTTCAGCATATTCTTTCCAAACAGCTTCTTCATTAAACTTTTGTTTCCAGCTTCTGGAAACTAGGCTGGCACTCCTTGAATCAATAATTTTTGTCCGGGAAATGATTTCATTTTCGACATCATCCGGCATATTTGGAAATAAATGACCAGCATAAAGGGAAGTTTGAAGTAAAAGAGAACTTAAAACAGAAAAAGTAAGAAGCTTGTTTTTGAATCTCATAATAATAATACCACCTCTAGTTGTTATATATTATATGTAGGATACAAAATTATCTTTTCAAGAGCCCTAAAATATTTTTTACTTAATTATAAGCAAAAAAATAGCCGGCATAAAGCCGGCTACCTTATTTGCAAAAGAACTTGCAACTAGCGAAGAACTGTCACACCGCGACGATTCTTAGCATGTGCTTCTTCAGTTGTCGCTTGATCAACTGGGTGTTCTTTACCGTAGCTAACAGTCTCTACGCGCTTTGCATCAATACCATGGCCAAGTAAGCCTTTCTTGACAGCATGGGCACGGCGTTCACCGAGAGCCATGTTGTATTCTGTTGTACCACGAATGTCACAATGGCCTTCAACAACTACGTTTGTTTGTGGCCATTTCTTGAGCCAATCAGCTTGCTTAGCAAGAACAGCTTGTGCTTCAGATGTTAAGTCATGCTTATCAAAACCGAAGTGTACTGTATCCCCAATAACTTGATGGAATTCAGCAGCTGATCCTGGTGTAGCTTCACCATTGATATCGAAACCACCGGTTGTCGCTGTATCTTCACAGCAAGTATCACAAGCTGCGAGAAGGAGTGCTGCACCGAGAGCGGCTATTACTTTTCTCATTTTCCCCTTAGTCCTTTTTTAAAAAATTAAAATTACATACAGAAAACCTTACGGGATTTTCTGTATAATCCAGTTTTTGACCTCAACGTAAAAACCACTATAAACTAAAAATTATTTTAATTCAAGGGGGGAGACCAAGAAGGCCCACGTGCGTCAATTCCTGGGGGTGTTGGTAATACTTTTTCATTATAACCCGTAATGTCCACCGTATAAACCTTTGATTTTCCTGAACGTTCCATACGTGTAAACATAATCACCCGCCCATTAGGAGACCAACAAGGATCTTCGACGACATAGCCTTGAGCAATTAAACGCTCACCAGTTCCATCAGGTTTTATAACGCCAATGTAAAAATTACCTGCGTGTTGCTTAGTAAATGCAATTAAGTCACCTCGTGGCGACCAAACAGGCGTCATGTAACGACCATGCCCAAAACTAATCCTTTGTGCCTCGCCTCCACTGGCAGGCATAATATAAAGTTGAGGCTTTCCGCCACGATCAGAGTTAAAAACAATTTTTGATCCATCAGGGGAATAACAAGGGGAAGTATCAATAACAGGACCATCAGTTAAGCGTTGAACTGTTCGCGTAATAATGTTCATTTTATAAAGAGAAGTTCGTCCTCCTGCAGAGAAACTCATAACCACATTTTTTCCATCAGGTGAGTAATGAGGAGCAAAGGTCATACCTTTAAAATTGCCGACAAGCTGACGTTGTAACGTTGAAAGCTGCATACGATAAACATGAGGTGCCATATTCCGCTGTTTAGAAAACTCTAAATACGCAATTTCTTGGCCATTAGGAGAAAATCTTGGGGTAAGAACGCTTGTGTCACCAGCACTCAAAAGCCTAGAATTCGCACCATCTTGATCCATAATTGCAAGACGTTTACGCGCATTTGTTAAAGGTCCCGTTTGTGAGACATAAATAATACGCGTATCAAAATATCCCTCGTCTCCTGTCACGCGCTTATAAATAGCATCTGCAATTTTATGAGCGATACGTCGTAGAAGCTTAAGTTCAAAAGGAAAAGCTAAACCTTCCATCTGCTTTTCTGCAATGACATCAAAAAGGCGGAATTCTACCTTTAAACGTCCATCGGACAGTTGTTTAACTTCGCCTCGCACAAGTGTTTGTGCATTAATAAGGCGCCAATCTGCATAGCGAATATATTCTTTTAGTTGCGCTGGACTTTGAATAAATGACATCTTATCTAAAGGTTTAAATAAGCCACAATTCTCAAGGTCATCACTTACGATCTTGCTAATTTGCATTCCAAGATCTGCAAGTTGGGGTGTTGCCCCATAAAAGTCAGTTATTGCAATAGGCATTGGCTCAATGCGACCTGAGGTCACGTCAATAACAAGCTCTGCTCCCACTGGTTTTACCACCAAAAAACTAACAAGAATTAAAGCAACTAAGTTTCTCAATTTTCTCATTATGATGACCTTCTTTCAAACAATTTGAATTAAATCTACAAACAATTTTCTAAAAAATGAAGCTATACCTCATTTGATAGGGCACTATAGAATTTTTAGGATGAAATGAAAAGTAGTAGTTTCGGTATTTTTATAAACCTTTTCTATAAAAACACTCAGCTTACAGTTACCTTGCTTATCGACCTTATATTTATTTTTTTCCATTCTATCTCTACGATTCTTACCCGTACAAGGATAAAAAGAGACAAACATCACCTTCTATCTTTGCCAACGATCACTCTCTCCAAATATTTGTCATCTTAGACCTTATGCTTAGAATGACGGTAAAGAGGTGGCATATTCTTAATTATCCAACTGTACTGTTTCATTTTCAGCTCTTCCTGGATCCTTGCCTCTCGCCGCAGCGAAACCTTCGGCGTAGCCTGGGTCAAGAGGATGACACCAGAAAGATTTCAAACTCCTTTTCACGCTAGCCCTCGTGCCTATCATGCAAGCCAAA
>VFQM010000174.1_pt1 | contig 80842 bp, 77 predicted proteins | sample 3512391 | NCBI WGS metagenome assembly VFQM01 (sample SAMN10412369, study PRJNA504923) | tailings metagenome | isolation source: Replicate 1 from Balatoc abandoned mine | place: Philippines | reverse complement strand
TTTCCGGATACCGTTATCAGAGAGCCCGTATTTCTTGCCCAACTGGGTCAAGGGCGTTGACCAGACTTCTTCATATAGAGCCTTCCGCTCGAATTTGATCTCCATAGCATCCCCTCGCGCTGATTTCGCTATTGCCGTTTCACCTCGGAAAGAGGCCATTTTTTGCCGTCTTTAAATGGCTAAGTTCTCCGCTTAACCATATAAGATTGTTCGCACCAGGACAGTGTGTCTGTCAATCAAGCAGCCTTGGTCAGGACGTATCGGCCAACGGTAACAGAGCGGATCCATCGCATCACAGCCTCCTACCATTTGCGCATCATCTCGCCCCTCGGCGAGACGATCGTTCATCAACACTCGCTGAGCTTCCCCCGTGCCCCCCGGAAAGCACTCGGCTTTTTTCGGGGGCATCCAAACAGGAGAGTCCAATGAGCAAAACCCCTAAAGGCAATGATCAGTCTATTGACGATCATGGCGTCGAAGACCAGAACCGCTCTATCGTTGTAGGACTTATGTTTAGCCGGCCAGTTAGTCTCTTCGAGGGGTCTTTGGTCGAGACCGACATTGCCCTATCTGGGCGCAAGGTTAAAGCAGCATCCCAGGCTCTGTGGGCAAGCGTCCTCGTATCTGAGCGCCATAAAGAATTGCCCCGTGGGATTACCATTGATGTACGTGAAATCGAGAATCTCAAGACGCACGAGGTCGGTGCTGCCATTGTCATCTCAAGGCTCGATGAAACCATTCCCCCAGAGAAATTTCTGGAGTTGGTAGATCAGGAACGCGCTTACTGGACGCCGCTAATCAAGCACACCCTGAACAGGCGGGGCTCGAACCCGAAACAACGCGAATTGCTGGACACTCAGATAGCTGAGCAACCCGCGTATGAAGATATTTCCCGCGCCTTTAACGACAACCTCAGAGAAGCCGGGGAAGTCACAATAGTTGACCCGGCCAGCGCAGAGCAGACATCAATTACGATTGTCGCCTCTGCAAAGGAGCGGCCACAGATTCTTGGCGAGCCCACCGAGCTACTCCGTGGAATCGTGGTCGGCTTTTCACCAAATGGCGACGCATTCAATTTCAAGGTCGACGGCGAAGGTCTCATTGAAGTTGATTACATGCCGCAGCAGCAGGAATCTGAATTGCTATTGCTGCGCTACACTCGCGCATCCTGCGTCATAAAAGTCGGCGTTGCCGGTTATTTGCACAGCAGCAGCGCCATCGTGAAGCGCAAATTCACTTTGCTCAACATCATCAACGTTCTCGAGCAAGATTGGAAAGGCTTCCTTACCATGCTCGATTCTGCAGCGAACCGCTTGCAGTCGATGTCTCTCCCTCCGGATAAGTGGGACAAAAACCCATCAAATCGTAAGCGTTAGCATAATCAACCACACACGGTCTCAGATTAAGCGTCACTTGTGTGACGCTTAATCTATTTTTAGAACCTATGTGACCAGAATGCCTTTTCGCTCCGCCACCTCGATGGAGGCAAGCGTGCCGGAGTTGAACTCCAGGAAGTCTGCTTCAATGCCGTCACTAAAGATGACGCCATTTTCTGGCATGAGCGAAGTAAGCCGTAACGGCTGTTCATTCGAGATGCTGCCAAAGACAATGCTCGCGGAAGATGACCTGCTCGGGAACGGCTCTCTTACTGCAAATGTCAGCGTGTCAGTATCCCAGGGCATAGGCTGGTAATTTATATTCTTGGTCTTGATGTTGTAGGCTGAAGCAATCTGCAGCGCACCTGTGACAATACTCTTCATCCAGGCAGTGGATCCCAGCCCAGTTGAAACAATCAGTCCACTAGATGACTGCTTTTCCTTCCGCTCACCCAGCTGGATCTCATATCGCGCGGACACGTGTGTTTTCGGCCCGATGAACAGATCGTTCACTGCATACAAAGACTGCCCGTTGGTAAGGGTTGCTTTGGCCATGGTAACTTCCTTGGCGACAAAGTGATCGCGCAAAACCTCCACCAGGGCCTTGGACGTTTCCTGCGGTTCATATGGCAACAGGATGCCGTCGTACCTTGATGGTTCGGGGTTTATGCCAACCAGAGGTTGCCCATTGAGATACTTCATTGTGTTGGCGACCAGGCCATCCTGGCCCAGTGCCATCACAATGTCCTCATCCCCAAACAGAAAATTGGGAAGAAAGGCCCGGTCAATGACCTGGTAGCGCCCATAAGCCTGCAGAGTAGCCAGGACCGATCTCTTAGCTTCCACATAGGCTGACTGCTCCCGCTCATAGTCGGAAAAGTCGGCGCCCAAGTGCTCCACGTAAAATTTGGCCTGAGCCAACGTGTGAAAGCGGGCAACCAACTCCTCCAGTCGAGTCTGCCTTGTCACCAGGATGACTTTGCGATCAGCGATCACGTCCATTGGCCGCCTCCGCAGCATCCGGTTTGGCCATGAGGGCTTGTAGCAACTCAGGCGACACGTTGAGTTGGCCAATACGTTCAGCCTTCTCCGCAATCCCGCCAAATGCCTGCGCTATGAGTTGGCCCGGCTGCATGCCAGACGCTGCCAGTGACTGTACCACCCGCGGATCGGCTGATTCCAGAGCCTTCATTACCGAGGCTATCCTGTGTGCTTCGGCCTCTGCCAGGGTTCGTGTGTTCTCGGCATTGAGCGCGACGAAGGACTTGCGCCGGCCTTCAATCTTAATGTCGGCTTCCATGTCTGCCTGGCGAAGCTCTTGCTTCTTGCGGCGAACACTTGCCTCTGCCTCCATTTGGGTTTCCCGAATCAGCCGCTTCTTGGTCTCAACGGCCACCTCGGTATCAAGTTCGTTTTCTCGTATCGTGCGCTCCTGTTCAACTGCAGCATTGCGTCTGGCAAAAATCGCCTCATCGGAAGTCTTCAGTATCGCCTCGCGCGCCTCGGCCTCCAATGCCCTTGCCGTCTCCGGAGTGGGCTTTATCGCCAATACGAAGACGCCCAGCACCTCAAGGCCGAACGCAACGATTTCCGGGTGGGACCGAAGACTGGCATAGAGTGAATTCGAGACCTTGTCCGAAGCGCGCAAGGCTTCCTTCAGGCTCATGCCCTGTACCGCTTGCTGTATCAGCACCTCGACCACGGCCAACACACGCTGGGGGAGCTTCTCTGGATCATCCGACTCGTAGCTCTTCCCGTCCACCCGCAACGCAAAATTCAGCATCGAAGCCGCTTTTGCCGGCTCACTTACCTTGTAGGCCACCTGCCCTTGGACCGTGAGCGTCTGAAAGTCAGCCGTCACGTTCTGGAAAATGAACGGTGCTTCCCGGCTGGCTATTGGTACGGCCAGGAGGGAAGAGGTGGGTGAATAGTAGAGCATCGACAGCCCCGCCCCAGACCGCACCACCTTCCCGCTTTTGACCTGCATGAGATAAGTTGTCGGCAATGCTTTTACAAATCGAAATCCAAACATGGCGCACCCCCTTTTCTGATTAGATAGTGCGACTGCCGCACTAACTTAGTTGCACAGTAGCACTAATATCACTACACTGCAAGAAAGTTTTTGAAGGAAATGTCTTTCGCCATGGCAAAAACCGCCAACTCTTTGAGCAAAAACGACAATCTGGATTTCCCGCGTCCCCTGACAACGGTGGATGTGGTCATATTCACGGTATTGGAATCCGGCCTGAACGTCTTGCTCGTACAGCGCCCCGAGGCAACCGGTGAGTCATACCCGGGGGAATGGGCATTGCCTGGCGGTTTTGTGGATATCGGGAATGACAAAGACCTGGAATCCTGTGCCCGGCGCAAGCTCAGGGAAAAAACCGGGGTGGATACACCCTATCTGGAACAGCTTGGCAGCTGGGGAAGCGCCAAGCGAGACCCACGTGGCTGGTCTGCCACCCATGTCTATTTCGCGCTTATTCCGGCTCAAGATGTTGTTCTTCAAAAGGGGGCCAACGCCCAGGACGTTGCATGGTTTCCGGTCAGCCGACAGGCGGCCAAAGCCGGGCTCGCCTTCGATCACTCTGAAATCCTTCAGGCTGCAATTGCCCGTCTGCGCAACAAGGTTGAATACACCTCATTGCCAGCCTACCTGTTGCCAGAAGAATTCACATTGAGCGAGCTGCAGCACATGTACGAAGTGGTGATGGAACGGCCGATCGAGAAGAGCGCGTTTCGGACCAGGGTCCTGTCTTCTAGCCTAGTGAAGCCAGTCAAGAAGATGCGAGAAGGACCTAACCGTCCTGCCCAGCTGTACCGGCTAATTGACCCGAGGCGGCCAGTTTTCTTTCCGAGAACCTTCAAGCAAAAATAGAAATAACCAAGGTCTGTTGGCAACCCTCCAGACCTGACGCGACGCTTTCTGGCTGCTCAGGGAATCCCATACAAGGGTTCCTTCTGCACAAACGACCTTAAGTTTGAATTGCCCAGAGTGATCGGCACAAATTATCTAGTGGCCGCGGGATGGGCACCTCGACAAGCCGACCCGACGAAACGCAATATTACAAACCAGAGTATGTATAAATAATTTACAAATGTGCATTTGTAAAAGTAAAATACATACTGATATTTGTAAAATGTATTTACATGCTGTACTGTGTAAATGCAAACGGGGAGATGTTTAAGTTTTTACTACCCCAGTCTGCATTTCCGCAGACCTGATGAACGGAGGTGAAGATGATCTACCCCATCAAGACGCTCAGCCAGCTCCCTCTGGTGCTCAAGGGCTTCCGCAAGGAAAAAAGGCTAACCCAGGCTGCTATCGCAGAAAGGCTGGGAATTTCCCAACAAAGTTATGCCTATTTTGAGGCCAATCCGGCGTCCGCGCCCCTCGAGCGGCTTTACATGGTGCTGCGCATACTGGAGGTTGAAATTTCCCTGAACCCATCCTCTCCCGCTGCACACAAGGGGGCGACATCTTCTGCAAGGGCCGCCAATAAGCGCCCCTCAGTGACCAAGGGCACAAGCAAGCATATCGGCACGACGTCCGGTACCGTAGCGGTCAGGAAAACAAAGCCGTCAGCCGTTGGCAAGGCCGGGCGCACTGCTGTCCCGGCAAGAAGGAAGGAAAGCTGGTAACCATGGGGCGCCGGACAAAAACACAAAGGCTGAACATCTGGATGAACGGCATTCCCGTTGGCCACTGGGAAACCGGCCGACAGGGGGAACGCCTGGGCTACTTTGATGAATGGCTCGCGGACGAACAGTCTCGCCCCCTGTCCTTGTCACTTCCGTTTTTGCCTGGCAATGCGCCCTATCAGGGACAGGTGGTTACCAGCTATTTCGACAACCTGTTGCCTGACAACGACGCCATCCGCCGCCGTCTGGCCAGCCGACACAACACCGGCGGAACAGATGCTTTTCGACTCCTGGCGAAACTGGGGCGGGATTGCGTTGGCGCAATCCAACTCCTTCCGGAAGACCAGGCCCCGACGGACATCTATGAAATCAATGGGGAGAAGCTGGACGCCGCTGGGATCGCGCAACTGCTTCGCAACACCACATCTGCGCAGGCCTTGGGACATCATGACCACGAAGAGGACCTGAGGCTCTCGATCGCAGGCGCGCAGGAAAAAACGGCCCTGTTGCGCCACAAGGGCCAATGGCATTTCCCCCTTGGAAGCACCCCGACGACCCACATCTTCAAACTGCCCCTGGGCCTGGTCGGCCACATGCAGGCTGACATGCGCACTTCGGTGGAAAACGAGTGGCTGTGTTCGAAGATCATGGAGGCTTACGGAATCCCCATCGCGCAGTGCGAAATAGCCCACTTCGAGGACCAGAAAGTTCTTGTAGTCGAACGCTTCGACCGCACCCTGTCAAGCGACGAAAGCTGGATTGTGCGGCTGCCCCAGGAAGACATGTGCCAGGCGACAGGCACTTCGCCGCTGCATAAGTATCAGGCTGAAGGCGGCCCAGGCATCGCCCGCATCATGGAACTGCTTCTCGGCTCGGACGAGCCGGAACAGGATCGGGAGAATTTCTTCAAGACTCAAATCATTTTTTGGGTGCTGGCGGCAACCGATGGCCATGGGAAGAACTTCAGTATCGCGCTTCTCCCCGGCGGGCACTACCGCGCCACGCCGATCTATGACGTGCTTTCCGCCCACCCGGTCATTGGAAAAGGAAAGAACCAAATACCCCCACACAAGGCCAAGCTTGCGATGGCGGTACGGGGGAGTACCAATTACTACCTGATCAACCAAATTCAGCGCCGTCACTGGATTGCTCAAGCGCAGCAAGTCGGGCTCGGGGCGGTCACTGCAGAGCAGTTGATTGAAGAAGTTGTTGAGTCTACGGAATCCGTAATTGGCCAGGTCAGCCGGCTGTTGCCGAAAGACTTTCCCATGGATATTGCAGACGCAATATTCAGCGGCATGAGAAAGCAATCCGAGAAACTGGCCACCGCTCTTTAAGCCAGTTCGCCAGCGGGCTGCCCGCATTCCATGCTTGCGTAAGTTGCCACCCCCAGCAGGAACCGCATCGCTGCCTTGGTCGACCGAATGTTTCCTTCTCCGGATTCAGTGATCACGAAGGCTACGCGACCTATTTCGAGCGGGCGCCTGCGCTTTCCATATGTGCTGCCCGGGTAGGGCGGCAGTCTTTTCACATTTTCGTGGACAAAATTCATTTCTTTGGCCATCTTCAAGTATGTCTTGCACCATTGCGATTGAATGTCATTCTCCTGAACATAGAGTCGCATCCTATCTAGACCAATGCCTGCACTCTGCAGGAATGTCGCCAAAGTGCGCATGTCTTCCTCGCGCCCTTCGCGCAGCAGCAACAGGCCACGAGATGGCGAGAAACCCGCTTTCCAGATCTTCGCTGCCTCGCGCATCAACCCGGCATCAAAACCTTTCTTCTTTTTTTGCCCCTTGGCAGCCATGATGAGGCGCCGCCATTCGTTCACCGTCAGCGCAGCGGGGTCTGGAATAATGAAGCCGGTCTGTTTTTCCTCAACGGAGCAAAACTCGGTTTCCTCGGCCACCGCACTCGCTTCTGCAAGTACCTGCTTGACCGTATCCGGCTCGATGAGCAGCAGCGCTGAGAGGTTTTCGATGCGCGCATCCGGGATCGCCGCCTGAAATACCCTGAACACATCCTGCAAATTCATGGCAATTTCCCGCTCCTGCTTGTAATCAGGAGGTGGGAGGGAGAGGGGCTGCCGATCCATGACCAGATTGGAAACAGATTCCGCACCGATTTTTCGGCGAATGGTTTCGGTCAGCTCCTCTCCTTCGCTGTCGCCAGAAATTGACGCCGGCCTGGACTTGACCCCGAGAAGATTGAGCAACTGTTTCTCGTTGAGAGGAGTATCCAGCACGGCCCCCGCCGTCATGGCCAAGGCCATATCGTCGAGGTGAGCGTAGTACCTCGCCGTCGTGCCCGCATAGGCATGGCCAATGATAGAAGCCAGCGCCCACTGTCCTCGTCGGCTAGTTGAAGTTCGATCAATCAATGTTTCCTTGAGATCGTCGGCCAGCGTGCCGTCCGCCGCGCCGAGCGCGTCTCTTAGCTGCACGCTTTCGATCTTTCTGTCATCGTTTCCAAGCAGGAAGGAGAACCGCGTGCCGAAAGTATGCCGGCAGTAATGAATGCGCGCCCTCGGGTCGCCCGTTACGACCCGAAGCGCATCACGGATCCTGCTCGCCACGCGCCATTGGCTGACCAGTCTGCGGCCATGGTCGCGTTCGGCGAACAGGCCCTTCAACCTGTCGTCAGGAAGACAATGGTCGATATGCGTGAGCCAGTCTGACAGGATGGAATGCTCGAGTTCGGTCAGCCTGCCCAGCAGCGGCACATGCCTCAAGCCTGCGTCCGTCTTGACCTTGCGAAACTCGTCATTGCTGACGCGAACCACCAGGTTATCCAGCTCCCCAAGAAGATCCTTGCGGCGAATGCCGCACGCCTCAGAGATCCTCAAGCCAAACCGATAGGCCAGGATCAGAACCACGCAGTTGATCTGGCGGTCGCGAATTTCCAGATGGGTATCGCATTTCAGCAGATGAAGGGCTTCCAGATATTCTTGCCAGCACAAGGTTTCCACCATGCGGCTTGTGGGCAACATCCTGGATAACCAGCAACTGCTGGAAGCCATCCTGGAGCAGTCAAAACCCCCGGTACCCGAGCCGGCGCAGGATCTGCACTGGCTGCTGTTCACCCCATTCCGATACCGGCCCAATGTACCCGGGAGTCGATTTCGCGCACCTGACGACCCCGGGGTGTTTTACGCGGCGCGCCAATGCAGAACCGCCTGCGCCGAATCGGGTTACTGGCGCTGGCGGTTCGTGCAGGACAGTGCGGGGCTGCATTCCCTGGAGTCCCACCCCATGTCCCTGTTTGCGGCCGAGGTCCATGCCCAGGCAGTGGATTTGCGGCTCCCGCCGTTCAAGTCCCGCCGGAAAGACTGGACGCATTCTGACGACTATTCCGTAACACAGCGGTTTGCCCGGGATGCACGGGAGCAGGGGACTCAATTGATTCTCTATGAATCGGTACGTGATCCGGAGCATGGCGGATGCGCGGCAGTGCTGTCACCCGAAGCCTTCACGCCAGGGCAGGAACCCAAAACCGAAACCTGGTTCCTGACCGTTACGCCAAAGGGAGTAGTGTGGCAGCGCGAATCCGGGGAATACTTTGAATTCGCATGGAGTTGATTACTCCTCCTACCAACCCGGCGCCTCGTCTGAATCAGCACAACAGGCGCCACTCGAGGCTGCCGCACAGATCAGGATTTGCTCCCCATCGCAGCCTCACCAGGTAGTCAGACCATCTACTCGCCATAATATTCCCTAAAACAAATAAGTTTGCATTATTCTTTTTAAAGAATATATTGCACTTATTCGCTTTAAGTTATATATTGAGATTATTCTTTATCAGGAATATAAGCCATGGACTTCATCGTACGGACTTCAGGGCAATTGGGACCAGTCATCCGGCAATTCCGGAAACAGAAAGGTTGGTCGCAGATGGAACTGGGGCGACGGATCGGGCTGTCCCAGGAGCGGATATCCACGATCGAGAACCACCCCGAGCGCGTAACTTTCGACCAGTTGCTGACGATCCTCATGGCGGTTGACGCCGAAATCGCAATAGCGCCCCGCGGCACCTCGCAGGATGTGCCGTCTGCGAAGGGATCCTGGTGATGGCGGGCCGGCCAAGCAAGTCCCAACGCCTTGATGTATGGATGAACGGTGAGTTCGTCGGGCGTTGGGACTATTCGGGCAGCAAAGGCCACAGCTTCAGCTACGATGCCTCATGGATCGACCACCCTCTGGGAAGACCCCTATCGCTGTCACTCCCCCTTTCCAATGGAACAGAACCGTTTTCCGGTGAAAAGGTTGAAAACTATTTCGACAACCTGCTGCCGGACAGCAAGGTCATACGAAAGCGGCTGTCCACGCGTTTCGGCGCCAAAACCTCATCAGCCTTCGAGCTCTTGAACAAAATTGGGCGAGACTGTGTGGGTGCAGTCCAATTGCTGCCTGCTGATTCGCCTGCGCCCAATGTTCAGAATACCCATGCCACGCCATTGACGCCGGCACAAATTGAGCGCCTGCTGGACGAAACCTTGTCTGGCCACGGCATGGGAGGCCTGGAGGATGATGAGTTGCGCATCTCCATAGCCGGCGCGCAAGAAAAGACCGCCCTGTTGTGGCACGAGGGTCAATGGTGCATGCCGCATGGTGCCACCCCCACAACGCATATCCTGAAGCTGCCGCTGGGAGAGGTCGGGGGACAGCGCGCAGATTTTTCCACGTCGGTCGAAAACGAATGGCTATGCGGGAAGATCGCCCAGGCCTACGGTTTCCCGATTGCCGACTCCCGGATAGCGCAATTTGGCCATCATAAAGTGCTGGTGGTCACCCGCTTTGATCGTGTCTGGAGGGATACCTGGTGGGCTCGTCGCCCACAGGAGGATTTCTGCCAGGTGAACGGGCTATCGGTCGAGCAGAAGTATGAGGATCGTGGCGGCCCCGGGATAGACAGCATTCTTTCGACATTGAGGGGAAGTGAAAATGCGATAGTAGACCGCAACAACTTCCTGGCAGCGCAACTGCTGTTCTGGATATTGGCCGCCTCCGACGGCCACGCTAAGAATTTCAGCATCTTTCTGGAACCGCGAGGCCGGTTCTACATGACGCCGCTATATGATGTGATGTCTGCCTGGCCAGTCATAGGGGGTGGCGCTCGCCAGTTCCAGTGGCAAAAGGTCAAAATGGCCATGGCCATTCGCGCCGGTAACGCCCATTACAAAATGATCGAAATCCAGCGGCGTCATTGGAACGAAGCGGCCAAGAAGAACGCGATGGGCAACGATTTTGAGCCCACCATGAAGCATCTTGTCGAAAGCACGGATGCCGCACTTAACACCGTGAATGCCCTTCTTCCACAGGACTTTCCGGCCAACGTTGCAGATCCGATATTTGAGGGCATACGGCGGCAGGTGCGGACGCTGGAACACAGCGCGCCATAAGCGTCAGGCGCCGGGGCCGGCGCAAGCCAGCCGCTGAGGGGCGGCCGGTTGAAGAAGTTGCGGGCCTGGGGAATCAGTAATGAGCCAGATCAACGGGCGGCCCGGATTGCCGCCAACAGCTCGCCATGTGCCGTTCCGGGCAAGCGCGCAAAAAGCCCGGCCGCTAGGACTTGCTGCGGAACATCGCGGCACGCATCAGCAGCATCGCCGTGACCGGAGAGGTGATCAGGATCAAAACCGTGATCAGCAATTCGTGAATGACCGGCCGCTCCGCCAGCGCGGAGGAGGCCAGCATCGACGCAATCAGCACACAACCGGCTCCCAGGGTGCTGCCCATGGTCGGGGCATGAATGCGCGCATAGAACTCGCGCAGCCGCAGCAGGCCGAGCGAGCCGATTACGGTGAGGAGACCGCCGCAGACCAGGAGAAAGGCCGCCGGCAAGGCCGCCCAGAGCGGTACGTCGCTTGCGCTCATGGCTCGATCACTTCGCCGCGCAGCAGGAACTTGGCCAGCGCCGTCGAACCGACGAAGCCGAACAGGGCGATCAGCAGGGCGATGTCGAAATAGAGCGCCGAGCCCGCGCCGATACCAAGCATGAGGATGGTCAGCATGCCATTGATGTAAAGCGTGTCGAACGCCAGAACGCGATCCTGCGCCGCCGGACCGCGCAGGAGGCGGATCAGGGCGAAGATCATGGCAAGGACGAAGCAGGCCAGTGCGAAATGCACGGCCCAGGGCAGGATGACGTTCATTCGAAAATCTCCATCAAGGGGCGTTCATAGCGTTGCTTGACCGTGCGTACCCAGGCCGCCTCGTCCTTGAGGTCGAGGACATGCAGCGTCAGCACGTTGTTTTCCGCATCGTGGCCGGCCCATACCGTGCCGGGCGTTCCGGTAATGATGACGGCGAGCATTGCCAGGCCATGCGGGTCCCGCATGTCGAGCGGAATCTTCATGAAGCCAACCGTCGGCTGGTAACGCGACGCGCCGAGGATGATGCGGCCGACCGCCAGGTTGGAACGGACAATGTCGATGAGGACATGAAAGATGAGTCCGATGGCGACATACAGCCTGCGCGGCCACGCCGGCAGGGGACGCAGCCGGGCGATGGCGACGGTGACCAGCAGGGCGAAGACCGCGCCGAGGACGAGATGCCCGGGCGACACGCTGTCGTTGAGCAGCAGCCACATCGCCAGCAGAAAAACCGGCAAAACGGGAATCAGGGGACGAAGCTTCATTCCGCCGTCTCCGCCTCGGCAGCCGGCAGCACCGTGCCGGCATACACCTGTACGTCATGCAGGGAGCGCGCCGTGGCATCGAAGTAGGACATGGCCGGGCCGGCGCCGAACGCCAGCGCCGTGCACAGCAACAGCAGCCCGGCCACGGGACCGGCCTCGGCCCACTGCAGGCGCGGGGGCTGCCGCTCGCTGTCCCAGAACACGCGAATGCCGAGCCGCGACAGCGCGATCACGCCGGCCAGGCCGGACAGCAGCAGCGCGGCACCGAACAGGCCCGCGTGCAGAAGCGGTGCAGCGGGCGGCGCGGCGATGGCGGCGGCGATGAGCGCGAATTTGCCGACGAATCCCGAGAACGGGGGCAGGCCGGTCAACAGCAGCACACAGGAGAAAAAGGCCAGCCCGAGGAAAGCCATCGCCGCCGGAATCGCGACGCCGCCCATTTCATCCGGATGTTCCGATTCCTCCCTGGCCTGGAGCCCGAAGGCCTCGAAGCTGACGGCCAGCAGATCGGCGCTCGCCGTGCGGCCGCGCTCGGCCATCTCGATCACCATGTAGAAGGCGCCGCTGGCAAGCACCGAACTGACCAGGTAGTACAGCGCCGGGCCGGTCAGGCGGGTGCCGGCAAAACCGAAGGCGGCGAGCAGTGTGCCGGACGACACGATCACCAGGAACCCGGCCACCCGCACAAGCTTCTGGGCGGCGAGCACACCGACTGTTCCTGCCGCAATTGTCGCCAGTCCCGAGTAGAAGAGCCAGTCGCCACCGAACGGGGCGGGCGCGCCGGCATCCTGGAACAAGGTGGCGAAACGCAGCAAGGCATAGACGCCGACCTTGGTCAGGATGGCGAACACGCCGGCCACCGGCGGCGCGGCGGCGCCATAGGCAGCGGGCAGCCAGAAATTGAGCGGCCAGGCCGCGGCCTTGACCAGGAAGACAATGCCGAGCAGCAGGGCGCCAAGGTCGAACAGGGTACGTTCGTGGCCGCCGAGCATGGCGGCGCGCTGCGCCAGTTCCGCCATGTTGAGGGTGCCGGTGACGCCGTAGATGATCGCTGCGGCAATCAGGAAGATCAGCGAGGCCACCAGATTGACCACGATGTAATGCATGCCTGCCTTCACCCGCGCCGCGCCCGAGCCATGCAGCACCAGCCCGTACGATGCGGCCAACAGGACCTCGAAAAAGACGAACAGGTTGAACAGGTCGCCGGTGAGGAAGGCGCCGTTCAGACCCATCAGCAGGAGTTGAAAAAGCGGCAGGAAGTGTGTGCCGGCCCGCTCCCAGCGCGCCAGCGAGTAAATCAGCGCGGCCAGCGCAAGCGCGGCGGTCAGTGTCAGCATGACCGCCGCCAGGCGATCCACGACCAGCACGATGCCGAAGGGCGGCGCCCAGTTGCCGAGCGCATAGACGGCCACTTCGCCCGGCCAGGCGGGCGGCAGGCGGCCGTCGGCCATGCCCAGCAGGGCGACGGCCGCCGCCAGCTGGGCGAGCGTGGCGGCGAGCGCCATGGCCGCGCGCGAGCGGCGCCGCGTTTCGCTAGGCAGCAGCAGCAGCGCCGCGGCGAACAGCGGCAGCAGCACGGGCAGGATGGGCAGGTGTTGCAACCAGCCGCTCATGGCTTCTCCGACTCGCGGCCGTCGACATGGTCGGTGCCGTTCAGGCCGCGCGATGCCAGCAGCACGACCAGAAACAGCGCGGTCGTGGCAAAGCCGATGACGATTGCGGTCAGCACCAGGGCCTGCGGCACCGGATCGGCATACAGCGCGGGATCGCTGCCGCGCGCGGCGTCGATTACCGGCGCGGCGCCGGTGCGCAGGCGCCCCATGCCGAAGATGAACAGGTTGACCGCATAGCCAAGCAGCGAGAGCCCCATGATGACCTGGAAGGTGCGCGGCCGCAGCAGCAGGTAGATGCCCGAGCCGGCGAGGATGCCGATTGCCAGTGCCAGAACGATCTCCATCAGGCGCTCTCTCCGGCAGGCTTGCGATGATGGTGTGCACGCAACGACTGGTGCGCAATGGCGATCAGCATCAGCACCGTGCTGCCCACCACCAGCATGTACACGCCAAGGTCGAACAGCAGCACGCTCGACAAGTGCACTTCCCCGACCAGCGGCAATGCGCCGTGCCAGGCCAGGCTGGTCAGGAACGGTGCGCCGGCCAGCCAGGCCGCGATGCCGGCGCCGGCGGCGCTGAACAGGCCCAGCGCGATCCAGGTCAGGGGATGGATGCGCAGGCGCGATTCGACCCACTGGGTGCCGCCGACAATGTATTGCAGGAGCAGCGCCGTCGCCAGCACCAGGCCGCCGACGAAGCCGCCGCCGGGCGCGTTGTGACCGCGCAGCAGGAAGAACAGCGAAACCAGCATGGCCAGCGGCAACAGCAGACGCACCAGCACCGCGGGCAGCGCCAGGTAGCCGGACGGCAGCGCGGCGGAGAGGTCAACGGCCGGATCGGCCTGCGGGTCATCCTGCTCGCGCTGCTGATGCGGCAGCGGCACGCTCTCTGGCGCCGGGCGGAAGCGGCGCAGCAAGGCGAAAACGGTCAGGGCGACGATGCCGACCACCGTGATCTCGCCGAAGGTATCGAAGCCGCGGAAATCGACGAGGATCACATTGACGACATTGAGGCCGCCGCCCTGCGGCAGCGACTGTTCGATGAAAAAGGGTGAAATGCCGTCCACCTGAGGACGGCTCAGCACCGCGTAGGACACCCCGGCGAGGCCGAGGCCGGAAACGGTGGCCAGTGCCACGTCGCGCAGCCGGCGCAAGCGGGTAGTCGCGGCCGGGCCTCGCCCCGAGGCGTAACGTTCGTCGCGACGCGGCAGCCAGCGCAATCCGAGCAGGATGAGCACGGCGGTGACGACCTCGACCGCGAGTTGCGTCAATGCCAGGTCCGGCGCCGAGAACCAGACAAAGGTCAGGCTGGTGGCAAGCCCGGCGGCGCCGGAAAAGATCAGCGCCGCAAGGCGGTGATACTTGGCCTGCCAGGCCACGGCCAGCGCACAGACGCCGCCGATCAGCCAAAGCAGCAGGAACGCCGGGTCAAGCGGGGTTAGCGGCCGCACGCCCCAGGCCATGCCCTGCGTGAACACCAGCAGCAGGCCGCTGCCTAGAGCGATGCCGAAGACCGCCAGCAACTGCACCTGCTGGCCCGGCGGCGACAGCCACTCCATCAGGCGTGCGGCGCGGGTCGTCACGACCACTTGCAGCCGGTCGAAGATACGCTTGCCGTCGAAGGGTTCGAGCAGCGGCACCGTTTCGCTGGTGCGCCTGAGAAATACGCGATAGAGCACGGTGCCTCCGACCATGGCCGTTACGCTCATTGCCAGGGGCAGGTTGAGCCCGTGCCAGACCGCCAGGCTGTACGCGGGCGCGTCGGCGCCGAGGATGGCGTTGGTCGCGGTACGCAGGAACGAGCCGATGGTGAATTCGGGCAGCACCCCGACCAGCACGCATGCGACCACCAGCAGGCCGCTCGGCAACAGCATCCAGCGCGTGGGCTCGTGCGGTTCGCGGGGCAGATCCCTGGCCTCGGGGCCGAAGAACACCTGGTGGATGAAGCGCAGCGAATAGGCCACGCTGAACATGCCGGCCAGCGTGGCGGCCAGCGGCAGGAACATGCGCTCCAAGTCCGAACGATGCAGAAATACGGTTTCGGCGAAGAACATTTCCTTGGACAGGAAGCCGTTCAGCAGCGGCACCCCCGCCATCGCCGCCGCCGCCACCATCGCCAGCGTGGCGGTGATCGGCATCGCCCGATACAAGCCCGACAGGCGCTGCAGGTTGCGCGTGCCGGTTTCGTGGTCGACGATGCCTGCCGCCATGAACAGCGAAGCCTTGAAAGTGGCGTGATTGAAAATGTGGAACACGGCGGCGACCAGGGCGAGCGGGCTGTTCATGCCGAGCAGCAGGGTGATGAGCCCGAGATGGCTGATCGTCGAATAGGCCAGCACGCCTTTCATGTCCTGCTGGAAGATTGCCAGGTAGCCGGCAATCACCAGGGTGCACAGGCCGGCGCCACCGATGACCCAGAACCAGGCGTCGGTGCCGGCAAGCACCGGCCACAGGCGCGCCAGCAGGAACACGCCGGCCTTCACCATGGTCGCGGAATGAAGATAGGCCGAAACCGGCGTGGGCGCCGCCATCGCGTGCGGCAACCAGAAATGGAAGGGGAACTGGGCGCTCTTGGTCAGCGCGCCCAGAGCGATCAAGCCCAGCGCGAGCGGATACCAGGGATGGGACTGGACCGCCTCTTTCGCCGCCAGCACGGTATCCAGGTCATAACCCCCGGCCATGTGGCCGAGCAGCAGCACCCCGCCGAGCAGGGCGAGTCCGCCGGCGCCGGTGACCACGAGCGCCATGCGCGCGCCCTTGCGGGCATCCACCCGGTGGTGCCAGTAGGCGATCAGCATGAACGACGCGAGGCTGGTGAGTTCCCAGAACATCGCCATCTGGATCAGGTTGCCGGACAGCACGATGCCGAGCATGGCGCCCATGAAGGCGAGGAAAAAGGAAAAGAAGCGCGGCACCGGGTCGGACGGCGACATGTAATAGCGGGCGTACACCACCACCAGCGTGCCCATGCCGGTGACCAGCAACGCGAACAGCCAGGCGAAGCCGTCCATGCGCAGGTCAAAGCTCAGCCCCAGCGTGGGCGCCCACGGCAGGGTCATGCGCAGCACCTCGCCGGCCGCGACCTGCGGATACAGGCTGGCGACGATTGCGGTGGCGGCGAGCGAAACCACGCCGGCCAGCCACGCTTCGGCATTGCGCGCGTTCGACGGCAGGAAAGCCGCGCACAGGCTGCCAAGGAAGGGGAGCAAGATGATGCTGGCGAGAAGCATGCCGCACATTCTACCGAAGGAAAGAATGCGGCAAGCCAGCGTCGGCCGGCATTTTATGCAAGCCGCCACCGCGCAAGAGGCACGGCCGCCAAGGGATCTCGACCATGCGGCAGGACAGGCGGCGGCATCTTCGGCCAGTGTCCGGAAGTGCTGGCGCCTGCGGCGAAACGGGTCAAATCAAGATTTTTTCAGGCTCGGCAGCATGGCATTCGCCTAGCGCGCAATCGACTGCCGGTTGATTCTCGCCAGCACCTTGCAGTGATTCTGCAACAGGCCGTCGGGATTGCTCAGGGTATCCAGCAGCGCCTCCAGCGAGTCGAGTTCTTCGGTCACCACCGCCGCCAGCGGCAGCAGGCCCGCGCGATACAACGCGATCACCCTGGACAGCACCCCGCCCAGATGGCCGCGCGAACCGGCGACCGTGATCGCATTGGTGATCATGTGGTCGACCGAATCGATTTCCAGCGGGGCGCCGCTGCGGCCCAGCAGCACCACCCGGCCATTGGGCCCGATGCGGCGGAACACCCGGTTGATGTTGGCAAGATTGCCCGAGCCCTCCATGACGACATCAAAATCTCCGGCATCCGCGCCGAAGAACGCTTCCACGTCGTAGACGGCATCGCACCATTGGCGCGCGACGGCGCGCCGCGCTTCCACCGGCTCGACCAGCACGACATGGGCGGCACCGAACGCGCGCTTGCTCAGCATGGCGCTGAAAATCCCGATCGGCCCGCCGCCGAAAACGAGCACCGTGTCGCCCGGCGATACGCGTGCGTTTTCACAGGCCAGCAAGGCCACGCCGGCCGGCTCCAGGCAGGCGGCCGCACGCAGGTCGGCCTCGCCCCTGACGATGGAGGAGACGTCGTGCGCGAGCGATGCCGGCACATCGGCCACGCTGGCGAACAGCCCGTCGATTTCCATGCCCAGCAGCCGGGATTGCGGGCACTGATTGAAGGCGCCACGGCGGCAGACTTCGCACTGCATGCAGGCAAGGATGGAAGAAAACGCCACGAAGTCGCCGGGCCGCAGCCCGCTGACGGCGGCGCCGACCGCGACCACCCGCCCCACGCCTTCATGGCCGATGACACGGCCTTCCCGCGGAATAAGGGCCGGGGCAGAAGTAAGCACATACCCCGAGGTGGGATCGCTCTGCACGAGATGCAGATCCGTGCCACAGATTCCGGCGTAGGCCATTTCGACGCGCACCTGGTCCGCTGCGAGCGCTCCCAGCGGCCGCGCTTCGAGCCTCACCTGCGGAAACCGGTAGCGCTGACACGGGCTGGTTCCCGGGGTGCCGGGCCTGGGCGCGTCTTCCGCGCTGACGACGACGGCCTGGTTCTGCTGCGTGGGTCGTTTCATGCAGGCACCGCCTCGATGATGGAAAACCCTGCGGGGGTCGGCCGGGCCCGCCCCACGGAAAACCGCGCGCCCTTGAGCAGGGCCTCGAATTCGGCCAGGCTGCGCTCCCGCCCGCCGGTCACCGCCAGCATGTGCAGATCGACCATGATCGTCGCGACGTCTTGCGGGGCCTGTTCGGGCAGCACGCGCTCGATGAGCAGCAGACGCGCGTGCGCGGGCATGGCCGCGCGGCAATTTGCGAGCAGCCGGCTTGCCCTGTCGTCGTCCCAGTCGTGAATGATGCTTTTCAGCAGGTACAGGTCGGCATGCACCGGCACCTCGGCGAAGAAATCCCCGCCCAGCAGCACTACCCTGTCAGCGCAGCCCGCCGCACGAAGCGTCGCCTCCGCATCGCGGATGACGTGGGGCTGGTCGAACAGGGTGCCCGCGAGCCCGGGGTGCGCATTCAGCACCGCCGCCAGCAAGCCGCCGCCGCCGCCGCCGATGTCGGCAACGCGGTCGACGCCGGCAAAATCGATCGCCTCGACGATCGCGGCTGCCGCCATCCGGCTTTCCCTGGCCAGCCAGGCATTGAATGTCTCGCCGCTCGCGGGATTCTGTTGCCGGAACGCCCAGGGCGACAGGCCGAACGCGTGCTCGAACGGCGTCTGTGCATGGCGGATACCGTGCTCCAGGTTCACCCATGCCGGCCAGAATTGCTCGACCGCCAGCATCGCCCGCTCGCGCAAGCCGGACGCAGCGGAGGCGCTCAACTGCCGCCCGGCGTCGCTCAGCGAAAACACCGCATGCGGGTTTTCCACGCACAGGCCGATGGCGCAAAGCGCGCGCAAGAGGCGGTAAAGCCGCGCCGGCTGCAGTCCGGTTGCATCGGCCAGCGCCTCGGCCGTCCAGACTTCGCCTGCCATCCTGTCCGGCAGCTCCAGCCTGACCGCGGCATACACCAGCGCCGTGGCCTGATAGCCGTCGATCATGCGCGCGAGCAGGGCAGGATCGTCCGCATGGCCGGCGCGCATGCTCATGCCGTCCGCGCGTCCAGGCGCCTGAACGCCAGCGTCGGGCACTGACCGCCCATCCGGTACGAAGGCGTGTCGATTTCCTGCAGTTCGAAGCCGTTGCCGGCAGCGAGGGCGACCGCCTCTTCCACGGTGACGAAATGATAACGGGCGGCGGAATCGCGATAGGCATCGATGACCTGCAAATGCGCCAGCGGCCAGCCCAGCCGCTCGGCCAGTTCCGCCCAGTCCTGCGACACCTGGCGCAGGGTGCGCCAGACCGTGCCGAGCGCCACCCCCTCGGCGGCGTCCTGCTGCAGCGCCATGCCGAGGCGCAGCTTCAGGCAGTTGAGATCGGGAATTTCTCCTGCCAGCAAGGCTGCCTGTACCTGTTGCGGCGTCTCCCTGACCGGCGGCGGCACGAACAGACGGATGACGAACAGCCCGCCAGGCGCCAGCAGCCTGGAAAGGCCCTCGAACAAGCGCGCCTGTCCGGCAGGATAGTCCAGCAAATGCAGTCCGCCGTCGCACATCACGATGTCGAGGCTGGCTTGCGGCAGGGCCAGTTCGCGCCAGTCGGCGAGCTGAACGTTCGCGGCATCGCCCGGCCAGACATGGGCCACCATCTCGGGCGTGCGGTCTGCAGCCATCAACCTCGACCTGTCGGGCCAGGGCAGGTGATACAGCTCGGGCGTGACGCCCAGAATGAGCCCGCGCGGATCCTTGCCGGCATGGCGGGCGCACCAGCCGGACAGCGCGCGGCGGAAATGGGCCAGATCCTCCTGCGACGGTCGCAGCGGCGGCCCCAGCTGCTTCCAGACGCTGGCCACGCGCGGCCATTGCCCGGCTTGCGCTTCGACTTTTTCCATTGACTGCATGTTGTTCTCCATCACCGGGACGACTGGCATCGGCGCGCACCGGGCATTACGCACCGCCCTGCGATGCGGCCTGCATCTGCCACTCGAATCCATCGGCGAACTTCACGATTTCATGTTTCAGTTTATCGCCAAGATGGCGCGCTCGCCCCGGCGTCTTGTTGGCATCCAGCAAAACCGCCTTGCCGTCATGCACGACAAAGTCGAACTTGCCGTAATCGAATCCGAGCCTGCTTCTGAGCGCGCGCAGATCCTCCGGAACCGCGGCCGGCTCGTGCCGCACCACGCTGGAGCCTTTCAGGATCCGGTCCGGGGAAACATAGCGGTTGCAGCGCTCCTGGTTGCCGCAGAACACCCAGAACCTGGCGGCGTACAGCTCGTTTTCCCTCTCGGGAATGAATCTGTCCACGATCAGGCCGGCATCGTCGAACACGCCCTCGGGCAGCGCCCGTACATTTTCGTAGATCGCATATTCGGCCGTGACTTTCGCCCCCGGAAAAGGCTGCTCGTGGCCCTTGGATTGCGCAATCCTGTTCAGGCGCACCTCGGGCACGCCCCGATAGTTCAGGTTCGACTTGACGATGACCGGGCCCGGCCAGTCGTCGCCCCGGTCTAGCCGCGCACCGCTGATCCTGCGCTTGGAAATGTCCGCCGCGCCCAGATTGAGGCAGCAGGGAAAGGTCTTTGCGTATGCCACATACTCCGGCGGCGTGACAGTTGCATTGACGTGCAGGATCGCCGCATCACCAACCGGCGGCCGGTCCGGCACGCCTTGCGTGACGACGATGCGGTGGCCGCGGCGCTTCAGTTCCTGCAGGATATCGAACAGCATGTAATTGCCCTGCCGCCCCCAGGGCCACACCCTGAAGGAGGAAAGCTTGTCATAGCTGTGCGTGATCGCAACGATAGTGGACATGGGGCTCGGTCGGAAAACAGACGGCAGTCGCCAAGCACGTATGGTGCGCGATTTCTGCGCGCAGGCCAAATGCCGGCTGCGCGCGGGAGCCGGCATTCAGGCCTTGCCGGCCGTCTCCGCAAACACAATGCAGGCCTTGAGCCCCCTTCCTTGCGGGCCTTCACGCAGTTCGACCCGGGCGCCATGCAGTTCGGCGATGCGCGCCACGATGGACAGGCCCAGCCCGCTGCCGCCGGCCTGCGCGCCTTCCAGGCGATGGAAGCGGCGCTGGGCGTTGTCGCGCTCTTCCGGGGGAATGCCTGGACCCTGGTCCTGCACCTCCAGCCAGATCTGGCCGGCCATGCGATGCACGCCGACCGTCACATCGGTGTCCGGCGGCGAATAGCGCAGGGCGTTGTCGATCAGGTTACGCAGGAGTATGGCGAGCAGGCCGGCATGGCCCGCGATCATCAGGCCGGGCTCGCCTTCGAGCGAGAGCCTGATCTTCTTGTCGGCCGCAGCCTGCGCGGATTCGGACAGCGCCTGCGCCGCGAGCCGGTGCAGGTCGACGGCCTCGACCAGGTTTTTCCATGTGTCATGTTCCAGGCGTGCAAGCGTCAGCAACTGCTCGACCAGGCGCGTGGCGCGATCGCCCGCGGCAATGGCCTTGGCGATGGCCTGTTCGCGTTCGCCGCCATCGGCAGCCCCCTGCGCCACCTGCAACTGGGTCTTGAGTGCGGCGAGCGGCGTGCGCAGCTCGTGCGCGGCGTCGCTGGTGAAGCGGCGCTCGTTCTCGAGCGTGGCCGCCACCCGCGCCAGCAAGGCGTTCAGGCGCTCGACCATGGGCGCGATCTCTTTCGGCACCTCGCCTTCCAGGGGTGCGAGATGATGCGGATCGCGCCGCGCCAGCGCCGCGCCGATGCGATTGATGGGCTTGAGCGCGCCGCCCACGCCGAACCAGACCAGCAGCCCCAGCAAGGGCAGGGCAACCAGCAGCGGCTGCACCAGCTTTTCCAGCACCTTGCCCGCCAGGCGGTCGCGCGCATCGGTGGCCTCTCCCACCTGAACCAGGTATTCGCGCTTGTCGTCCCAGTGGCTGAACACGCGCCAGCTGCGGCCATCCACGACGGCATCGGAAAACCCTTCCTGCGTGCCCGACAGTCGCCGCATCGGCGCATCGGGCGAATGCAGCAGCAGCTTGTCGCCGTCTTCCCAGATCTGGAACGCCACGTTGCGCGCATACTTGTGCAGGGTCTCGACATGCTCGAGCTCGACCTCGTCGATCTCGTCGCCGATCTGCGCGGCCAGCAGCGCGGCGCTTTGCGCAAGGTGCGCATCGAGCAGTTCCTGCATTTCCGAACGCGTCTCCCACGCAGTGACCGCGGCGGCCGCCAGCCACACCATGGCAACGCCGCCCAGCAGGATGAACAGCAGCCGATTGCGCACGCTGCCGCGCACGCTCAGTTGACCGGAGGGCTTCACGCCACCTCCTTGGGCATCAGATAGCCGACGCCGCGCAGGGTCTGCACGATGTCGGGGGAAATTTTCCTGCGCAGGTGATGCAGGTGCACGTCGATGGCATTGGATTCGATTTCCTCGCCCCAGGCATAGAGCGCGGAAGCGAGCTGCTCGCGATTGAGCACGCGGCCGGCATTGTTCATGAACACCTGCAGCAGATCGAATTCCCTGGCCGAAAGCGCTTTCTCCTCGCCGCGATAGCTGACCGTGCGCGCCGCCGGATCCAGGCTCAGCGCCCCCACGGCGATGACAGGCGAAGCCTGCCCGCCGGCGCGGCGAATCAGCGCGCGCAGGCGCGCGGACAGTTCGCCGAGGTCGAACGGCTTGACGAGGTAGTCATCCGCGCCGGCATCGAGGCCGGTGATGCGATCGTCCACGGTATCGCGCGCGGTCAGGATCAGCACCGGCACGGAATTGTTCTGCTGGCGCAGGGATTTCAGCACCTCCAGGCCGGAACGGCGCGGCAGGCCCAAATCCAGCACCACGGCGGCAAAAGGCTCGTTTTCCACGGCATGCTGGGCAGCCACGCCGTCGCGCACCCAGTCGACGCCGAAGCCCTGCTGTTTGAGTCCGGCCTGGATGCCGTCGCCCAGCAGGGCATCGTCTTCAACCACCAGGATGCGCATGTTCAGGGAACTCAGTCATGGTCGTCGCGCCTGTCGTTGTTGCGTTCGCGGTACTCGTCTTTGCCGCGGTAATCGTGCTCTTCCCAGGTCTGCGCCGAGGTCTGTGCCGTCACCAGCGGATCCAGGTTGCCATTAAACCAGAGCCCCCAGAATCCGGCCACTGCGGCGACCAGCAGCAGCGCGGACAGGGCGCGCTTCCCGCCGATGGCGGCTTCGTTCCCGCCCTGCTTGTAGCCGGTGACCATGGCGCGAACCAGGTTTTCGCGGTGCAGCAGGCTGCTCACGATGACGCCCGCGATGTGCACCCCCACCACGACCAGCATGGAGTTGGCGAAGAATTCATGCACGTCTTCGAACCATTCGCCGCCGATCTCGTTATAGGTCAGCCAGCCGCTAATCCCGGTAGCCAGGCCCAGCGCCAGCAGCAGGAAGACGGCCACTGCACCGGCCGGGTTGTGGCCGAGATAATGCTCCGGCCTGCCCGACACCAGCGACTTCAGGTACTGCACGATTTTCGCCGGCGAATAGGCAAAGTCCCTGAAACGGGCATGGCGCGAGCCGGCGAAACCCCAGACCAGGCGAAAGGCGATGAGGCCGAGCAGGGTGTAGCCGAGCATCACGTGCAGGTCGCTGTAGCGTTCGCTCTCCGAAGTCAGCCAGGCGCCGGCAAAGCTCAGTGCCAGCAGCCAGTGAAACCAGCGCGTGGGCAGGTCCCAGACCAGGATGCGGTTTTTGATCAGTTCGCTCATTTTTTGTGTACTCCTTTGGGCAGGCGCAGCGTGCGATCGGAAAAATCACCCTTGTCGGCGGCGGTGTGGCAGGCGGCGCAATTGGCTGCCGACTTCACTGCCGGGTGTTTCCAGACGTCGCGCGGCAGTTCGTCGGAATGCTCATGCACGAACCAGCGCGTCTCGGTGATGCGTAACTGCGGTTTGCCGGCGGCAACGGTATCGCGGCGGCCGGCATTGGCTTCCAGATGGCGCAGGATTTCGGCATGGGTCGCGGGATCGAGGCTGGCATCGCTGCCGAAGTGCTTGCCCAGGCCGTCCATGACCGCACGCCAGGAGGCGGCGGACAAAAGTTGCGGCGGGTAAGCCACGTGGCAGGCGGCACACTCGGCCTGGTAGGCGGGATTGCGCACCGCTGCGCGAAAATCCTCGTCCGCCTCGGCAGCAAAGGTAACGGCAAGCAAAATGGCCGCAACGGCAGCGGAAGGGCTCCTCAAGGCATTCATCGTTTTCTCCTTCATTTCAGGCTCATCAGGTAGGCCAGCACGTCGCCTTTTTCACCGGCGGTGCAGGCGCGTCCCAGCACGTCGTTGCAATTGCGCCTGAACCACTTTTCAACCTTGCTGGCACGGGTAAAGCGTTCCGGATTCGCGGCGGGCGCCAGCGGGCCGATGACTTTTCCGGTGACGGCATGCTTGCCGCTGGCGGTTGGGGTGTCGGTATGGCAGGAAGCGCAGCTCCAGTCGCGCCCGTGTTTTTCGGTGAAAAAGCGCTGGCCGCGCTGGGCGGACGGGGCGGTGTAGCCCGGATTCGCGCGCTTTGCTTCCTGGCTATAGCCGGCCAGAAAGTCGGCGGGAGCCTCGGCAAACGCGGCAGAACTGGCCGAGGCCAGCAGAAACAGGCAGGTGGCGAGTCGCATGGCATTCTCCTTGAGCGTTGTTGCGATGGCTCAAAGGATGCGCAGGCAAAATTAAGCGGGGATTAAGTTAAGCGTGCGCCAGCAGGTCGCAGTTGCGGCCGGGGCCGATGCAGGTGCACAGCCATGCCCGGGAACAACTAGGCGCCGGGCTTGGCGTTGCCGGTTTTGATGATCGTTCTTTCGAATTCTTCCCAGGAGGACTCGTGGATGTCGTAGCCCTTTTCCTTCTTGAGGTCGAGGCCCTCCCGTATGTATTCGTCCTGCCCGTTCGTGGCGATTTCCATTTCGCGCACCGCGGCTTCCGCCGCCTGCCCCCGGCCGCGGATGGGGAAGCGCCAGAAAATGCGTTCGAGCTCGACCCCGCACGCGTGCCGGATGTGCATGCGCAGGGTGATTTCGATGATGTGCGAATAGCGGAAGCGCTTCATCGGCTCGGACTCGACGAAGGCAATGAAGCTCTTGCCGCCGGGGCGCGGAATGGCCTCTACGGAAACATCGATGCCGTCGGCGCGAAAGTAATCGACGATGGCCCCGGTAACCGCTGCGGTGTCCTGCTTGAGCCGGCGGGCGCGGCGCTTCAGGACGAGCACGTAAACCAGGATGGCGATGACATTGACGGCAACCAGGTACAGCAATGCCAGGTCGAAGGCTACGGTTACGGTCATGGCTGAAGTCGCTCCGTTTTTTGAAACTTTAATCGAATTGCCCGGAAAACCGCAATTTTGCCCGGACTAGCCCGTCCGCCCCAAGCAAGCCGGCCGCCCTGTGACCCGTATCCCCTTGTCGCCACAGGGGAATCCTTCTATGTACGCATTGCCGGGCAAGGTTTCCGGCGGTTAAAATAAAAAACTTTTCGCCATTTTCGGCCGCCGCTTCTTTTTTGAACACGCTATGAACAGACAAGACAGTCTCCAGGGCACGCTCTACAGCCCCGATTTCGAACAGGATTCCTGCGGTTTCGGGCTCATTGCCCAGATGGACAACCAGCCCTCGCACACGCTGGTGCAGCGTGCCATCCATTCCCTGGGCTGCATGACCCACCGCGGCGCCATCGCCGCCGACGGCCTGTCCGGCGACGGCTGCGGCCTGCTGTTCAAGAAGCCGGATGCCTTCCTGCGCGCGGTGGCGGCCGAGGCCGGTTTCAAGCTGTCCGAGCGCTATGCCGCCGCCCTGGTATTCCTGTCCCAGGACGCCGCCGAGCGTCAGACCGCCAAGGATACCCTGACCCGCGAGCTCGAGGCGCAGAAGCTGGTCGTCGCCGGCTTCCGCAGCGTGCCGACCAATACCCAGGTATGCGGCGAATACGCCCTGGCCTCGCTGCCGGTGTTCGAGCAGGTGTTCGTCAACTGCCCGGACAGCCTCGACGAGGAGCATTTCGAGCGCGCCCTCTACATCGCCCGCCGCCGCACGGAAAAGGCCCTGGCCGGCGACAAGGTGTTCTACATCCCCACCCTGTCCTCGCGCGTGGTTTCCTACAAGGGCCTGGTAATGCCGGAAAACCTGCCGGTATTCTACCCGGACCTCAACGACGCACGTTTCGCCGCGTCGCTGATCGTGTTCCACCAGCGCTTTTCCACCAACACCTGGCCGCAGTGGAAGCTGGCGCAGCCCTTCCGCTTCCTTGCCCACAACGGCGAGATCAACACCGTGCAGGGCAACCGCAACTGGAGCCGCGCGCGCGAGATGAAGTTCGAATCCGAGCTCATCCCCAACATGGGCGACGTGCGCCCCATCGTCAACACCGACGGTTCCGACTCCAGCTCGCTCGACAACATGCTCGAAGGCCTGGTCATGGGCGGCACCGGGCTGTTCCGCGCCGTGCGCCTCTTGGTGCCGCCGGCCTGGCAGAACGTCGAGGACATGGATCCCGACATGCGCGCCTTCTACGAATACAACTCCATGCACATGGAAGCCTGGGATGGCCCCGCCGGCCTGGTCATGACAGACGGCCGTTACGGCGTCTGCGCATTGGACCGCAACGGCCTGCGCCCCGCGCGCTGGGTGTTGACCAAGGACCGCATCCTCACCATCGCCTCGGAAGTGGGGGTGTGGGACTACGGTGCAGAAAACGTCGTGAAGAAGGGCCGCGTCAAGCCCGGCCAGATGGTGGCGGCCGACCTCGCCACCGGCAAGCTGCTGCTGCCGGAAGACATCGATGCCGAACTGAAGGCCGGCCACCCCTACCGCAAGTGGCTGAAGGAAGCGACCAGGCTCGAATTCGGCGCCTATCCCGACGGCGACATGCAGGTAATGGACGCCGCCAGCCTGCTCACGCACCAGAAGCTCTTCAACGTCAGCCTGGAAGAGCGCGACCAGATCCTGCGCGTGCTGGCAGAGGACGGCCAGGAAGCCATCGGCTCCATGGGCGACGACACCCCCATGGCGGTGCTGTCGCAGAAAGTGCGCTCGCCCTTCGACTACCTGCGCCAGCAGTTCGCGCAGGTGACCAACCCGCCGATCGACCCGATCCGCGAAGCCATCGTCATGTCGCTCGCCACCTGCTTCGGTCCCGAGCGCAACCTGTTCAAGGAGTCGAAGGAGCACGCCCACCGTCTGGAAGTAAGCACGCCGCTCTTGTCGGAAACTGCGTTCAAGGCCATCACTTCGCAGACCGACCCGGCCTACAGGAGCCAGCGCCTGTCGCTCAACTACGATGCGTCCAAGTCCTCGCTGAAAGCCGCGGTCGAGAAGCTCGCGGCCGACGCCGTTGCCGCGATCAAGGGCGGCGCGGTGATCCTGGTCCTGTCCGACCGCGACATTTCCGACAAGACCCTGCCGATCCCGGCGCTGTTCGCCGTGGGCGCGGTGCACCACGCGCTGATCGACGCCGGCCTCAGATGCGACGCCAACATCGTGTGCGAAACCGGCAGTGTGCGCGACCCGCACCACTACGCCTGCCTGATCGGCTACGGCGCCACCGCGGTTTATCCCTATCTCGCCTACCAGGTCATCGCCGACCAGGTGAACGGCGGCGAGTGCAAGACCCCGCTCGACAAGGCGCTGTCCAATTACCGCAAGGGCATGGACAAGGGCATTTATAAAGTCCTGTCAAAGATGGGCATTTCGCTGGTGGCGAGCTACCGCGGCGCCCAGCTGTTCGAGGCCGTGGGCCTCAACGAGGAAGTCATCGACCTTTCCCTGAAAGGCACGGTATCGCGCGTGTCCGGCGCCGACTTCAACGATTTCGAGTCCGACCAGAAGCTGCTGCACAAGAACGCCTACAACCCCTTGAAGCGCCTGCCTGCAGGCGGTTTGCTCAAGTTCATGTTCGGCGAGGAATTCCACGCCTACAACCCCGACGTGGTGCAGCAGCTGCAGAAGGCCGTGCAGTCGGGCAACTACGAGGAATACAAGAAGTACTCCGAGATCGTGAACACCCGCCCGGTGGCGATGATGCGCGACCTCATGAAAGTGAAGTTCGGCGCCAAGCCCATATCCATCGACGAGGTCGAGCCGATCGAATCCATTTTGAAGCGCTTCGACTCCGCAGGGATGTCTTTGGGCGCGCTGTCGCCGGAAGCGCACGAGGCGCTGGCCGAGGGCATGAACCGCATCGGCGGCCGTTCCAACTCGGGCGAAGGCGGCGAAGACCCCAAGCGCTACGGCACGGCCAAGACCTCCAAGATCAAGCAGGTGGCCTCCGGCCGTTTCGGCGTGACGCCGGCCTATCTGGTCAACGCCGAAGTGCTGCAGATCAAGATCGCCCAGGGCGCCAAGCCCGGCGAGGGCGGCCAGCTGCCCGGCGACAAGGTGTCGCCGCTGATCGCCAGCTTGCGCCACTGCAAGCCCGGCACGCCGCTGATTTCGCCGCCGCCGCACCACGACATCTACTCCATCGAAGACCTGGCGCAGCTGATTTTCGACCTGAAGCAGGTCAATCCCGCCGCCCAGGTGTCGGTGAAGCTGGTGGCCGAGCCCGGCGTCGGCACCATCGCCGCCGGCGTGGCCAAGGCCTATGCCGACCTCATCACCATTTCCGGCTATGACGGCGGCACCGGCGCTTCGCCGCTCACTTCGGTGAAATACGCCGGCACGCCGTGGGAACTGGGTTTGTCGGAAGCGCAGCAGGTGCTGCGCGCCAACGGCTTGCGCGGCCGCGTGCGCGTGCAGACCGACGGCGGTCTCAAGACCGGCCTCGACGTGGTCAAGGCCGCGATCCTCGGCGCCGAGTCCTTCGGCTTCGGCACCGGCCCCATGGTCGCGCTGGGCTGCAAGTACCTGCGCATCTGCCATCTGAACAACTGCGCCACCGGCATCGCCACGCAGAACGACAAGCTGCGCAAGGAACACTTCATCGGCCTGCCCGACATGGTGGTGAACTTCTTCACCTTCATGGCCATGGAAACGCGCGAGCTGATGGCGCAGCTGGGCGTGAAAAAGCTCACCGACCTCATCGGCCGCACCGACCTCATCGAGCTGATGGAAGGCCAGACGCCGAAGCAGCAGAAACTCAAGCTCGACGTGCTGCTGTCTCAGGGCGGCATTCCCGCCGACGCGCCGCGCTTCGCGCAGCAGGACCGCAACCCCTCGTTCGACAAGGGCGAGCTGGCGGAAAAAATGGTGGCCGACTGCGCGCCCGCCATCAAGAGCGGCAAGAGGAAGTCCTTCACCTACGCCATCCAGAACACCAACCGCTCCATCGGCGCGCGCGTGTCCGGCGAGATCGCCCGCGCGCACGGCAACGCCGGCCTGCCCGACGACACCCTGCACATCAAGCTGCTAGGCTCGGCCGGCCAGAGCTTCGGCGTGTGGAACGCGAAAGGCCTGACCCTGGAACTCGAAGGCGACGCCAACGACTACGTCGGCAAGGGCATGGCCGGCGGCCGCCTGGTGATCTACCCGCCCAAGGTGTCCAGCTTCGAGCCGCACCGCAATATCATCATCGGCAACACCTGCCTGTACGGCGCCACCGGCGGCGAATTGTTCGCCTCCGGCATGGCCGGCGAGCGCTTTGGCGTGCGCAACTCGGGCGCCTTCGCCGTGATCGAGGGCGCGGGCGACCACTGCTGCGAATACATGACCGGCGGCACCGTCATCGTGCTGGGCGATACCGGCCTCAACTTCGGCGCCGGCATGTCGGGCGGCATGGCCTTCGTTTACGACGAGTCGGAAAAATGCTCTACCCGCATCAACCGCGAACTGGTCGACGCGCACAAGCTGGTGGGCAATGAAACCGAGCCCTATCGCGTGTTTCTCAAGGCCAGCATCGAGCGCCATCTGGCGCTTACCGGCAGCCCGCGCGCCAAGTGGCTGCTCGACAACCTCGACGCCGAGATCACGAAGTTCTGGCTGGTAAAGCCCAAGCGCGTTTCGCTGGAAGCCCTGCTGGACGATCTGCCCGGTGCCCAAAAAGAAGCGGCTGCCGCCTAAGGATTAAGAACAATGTCTGACATTTTTCAGTTTCTCGACAAGCCCCGCCGCGACGGCGAAAAGACCGCCGCGGTGATCCGCATCCACGAGTTCAAGGAAATCTACGCCAAGATGGACGAGGCGCATGCCAAGGAGCAGGCGGGGCGCTGCCTGGACTGCGGCAATCCTTACTGCGAGTGGAAGTGCCCGGTGCACAACTACATCCCCAACTGGCTGAAGCTGGTGGATGAAGGCCGCCTGTTCGAGGCCGCGGAACTCTCGCACCAGACCAACTCCCTGCCCGAGGTGTGCGGCCGCGTGTGCCCGCAAGACCGTTTGTGCGAAGGCGCCTGCACGCTCAACAGCGACGGCGTCGACGGCAAGGGCGGCTTCGGTGCCGTGACCATCGGCCAGATCGAGAAATACATTTCCGAGGAAGCCTTCAAGGCCGGCTGGCGCCCCGACATGAGCCAGGTGAAAGCCACCGGCAAGAAAGTGGCCATCATCGGCGCCGGGCCAGCCGGATTAGGCTGTGCCGACGTGCTGGCGAGGAACGGCGTGAAGGCCGTGGTGTTCGACCGCTATCCCGAGATCGGCGGCCTGCTGACTTACGGCATCCCCGAATTCAAAATGGAAAAGTGGGTCATGTCGCGCCGCCGCGAAGTGTTTGAGGCCATGGGCATCGAGTTCCGCCTCAACACCGAAGTCGGCCGCGACGTGCAGATAGCCGACCTGATGAAGGAATACGACGCCGTGTTCCTCGGCATGGGCACCTATACGTACATGAAAGGCGGCTTCCCCGGCGAGGACCTGCCCGGCGTGCTGGAAGCGCTGCCCTTCCTGATTTCCAACGTCAAGAACTGCCTCGGCCAGCTCGGCCAGGGTGAAGCCTTCCACGACATGAAAGGCCAGCGCGTGGTGGTGCTGGGCGGCGGCGACACCGCCATGGACTGCAACCGCACCTCCATCCGCCAGGGCGCGGTGTCCGTGACCTGCGCCTACCGCCGCGACGAGGCCAACATGCCCGGCTCCAAGCGCGAAGTCGCCAATGCCAAGGAAGAGGGCGTGAAGTTCCTGTGGAACCGCCAGCCGGTGGAAATCGTCGGCGACGGTTGTGTCGAGGGCATCAAGCTCGTCACGACAGAATTGGGGGCGCCCGATGCGCGCGGTCGCCGCACTCCGGTGGTCGTGCCCGGCTCCGAGGAAATCATTCCCTGCGACCGCGTGCTCATCGCCTTCGGCTTCCGCCCCAGCCCCGCGCCGTGGTTCACCGACCTCGGCCTCACCCTCGACCAGGGCGGCCGCCTCATCGCCAAGGGCAACGCGTTCACCGGGCAAACGACTAACGAAAAGATCTTCGCCGGCGGCGACATGGTGCGCGGTTCCGACCTTGTCGTCACGGCGGTGTGGGAAGGGCGCGAAGCCGCGAAGGGCATGCTCGGTTACCTTGGCCTGGATTGATCTCTAGTGAACTTCCTGAAAAATGGCCTCTCACGAGGCCATTTTTTTGCCCGCAATATTCCGGTTACAACTTCTTACATCCTGTCACGCCCGCCAAACATCCCGCATACATCCGGCTCTTAAAGTGCAACCGTGCGCCATTGATTCGACGAAACCGATTCCGGCGACACCAAGACAACCGAGAAGGAGCTGAAAAATGAAAAGCAACAAGCTGATTCGAACCCTGGGCCTCGCCGTGGTGCTGGGCATGTCTGCCGGCGCGTTTGCCTACGGCAATAACGATCACCGCGGCGGTTTCGAAGGCGCCGCATTCCACAAGCACCCTGTATTCCAGGAAAGCCTGCGCCTGATGAAGAATGTGAACGAGCGCCAGGACAAGCAACTGGAGCACATCCTCAAGGGCTTTTATGAAAGGCAGATCACGCCACAGGAATTCCGCAAACTGATGGACGAGCAACGCGACATACGAAGCCTGGAACGCAAATTTCTGGCTGACGGCGTGCTGACCCGGTTCGAATACCAGAAACTGGACACCGCCCTGAATGCAGCGAACCGCAACCTCCAAAAAGAATTGAATGATGGCCGAGGCCGCCCCAGTCATGGCAGCGGTTACGGGTACCGCTGATGCCGGCGAAACCTGACGGCACATCAAGCACGATCCACCGGTTATCGGATTGCGCTGATTTGCAGCCGCCTGTTCCGATACCATATTTGCTTGATCTCAATGGGAGAAATCATGAAAGCCAAATTTAGCCTGGGTCTGATCCCCCTGTTCTTTGCCGGCGTGGCGCTGGCCACTCCGCCCAGCCACGCCCCCGCGCACGGCTGGCGCGCGAAAAACGACCCTTATTACGCCGGCTACTCCGGCAAACGCTACCGGGAAGATTTCGGCATTCTGTCCGGCCGCTGCAACCGTGACGCCATCGGCGCCGTGCTGGGCGGTGCGGGGGGCGCAGTCATCGGTGGCCAGGTAGCCGGTCGGGATGATCGCGTCGTCGGCATGGTCATCGGCGGCGTACTCGGCGCCGTGGTTGGCCATGCCATCGGCGAAGAGCTGGACAAGCGGGACCGTGCCTGCATGGGCCACGCCCTGGAACTGGGCAAGGCCGGCGTACCCGTGGTCTGGAACCACAACGGCCACCGCTACCACTTCACCCCGCGCGGGGACGCTTCCGGGGGGTGCCGCTACGCGACCCTGGTCATGGACCAGCGCAAACCGCGGGAAGTGCTGGCCTGCCCGAACAAGAACGGCGAATGGAAGTTCAGCAGGCGCTGAGTCGGGCCGTCCTGGCCGGGGCTGCGCTCCGGCCTGTTAAACTCGGGGTTTGGCGTTTTTTCTTTCTGCCCCATGTCCGCACTCAAAAACGATACCTTCCTGCGCGCCCTCCTGCGCGAGCCCGTCGACTACACGCCCTCCTGGCTCATGCGCCAGGCCGGGCGCTACCTGCCGGAATACAATGCCACGCGCGCCCGTGCCGGCGACTTCCTGACCCTGTGCAAGACGCCAGACCTCGCCACCGAGGTCACGCTGCAGCCCCTGGCACGCTATCCGCTGGATGCCGCCATCCTGTTTTCCGACATCCTCACGGTGCCCGACGCCATGGGCCTCGGCCTATATTTCGCCCAGGGCGAGGGCCCACGCTTCGAGCGGCCCCTGCGCGAGGAATGGGCGATTCGCGATCTTGCTGCGCCCGACCCTACGGACAAGCTGGGTTATGTTCTGGACGCGGTGAAAAGCATACGCCGCGCGCTGGACGGCTCGGTGCCGCTGATCGGCTTCTCCGGCAGCCCGTTCACGCTGGCCTGCTACATGATCGAAGGCAGCGGCTCGGACGACTTCCGTACCGTCAAGTCCATGCTTTATCAGCGGCCCGACCTGTTGCACCACATACTCGAAGTCAACACCCGGGCGGTCACCGACTACCTGAATGCGCAGATCGAAGCCGGGGCGCAGGCCGCGATGATTTTCGACACCTGGGGCGGCATGCTCTCGCACCGCGCCTACCGCGAATTCTCGCTCGCCTACATGGCGCGCGTCGTGGACGGCTTGAAGAAGGAAAACGAAGGCCGCCGCGTGCCCAGCATCCTGTTCACCAAGGGCGGCGGACTTTGGCTGGAAGACATGGCAGCTACCGGCTGCGATGCCCTGGGGCTGGACTGGACCGTCGACATCGGCGATGCCCGCAGGCGCGTGGGCGACAAGGTGGCGCTGCAAGGCAACTTCGACCCCTTGTGCCTGATGGGCAGCCAGGAGGCCATCGTCAGCGAAGCCGAGGCTATCCTGGCGAGCTACGGTGCGGGCACGGGCCACATCTTCAACCTCGGGCACGGCATCAACCAGTTCACCCCGCCCGAAAGCGTGGGTTTGCTGCTTGACACCGTGCGCAAACTCAGTCCCCAGTATCACGCCTGAGCGCACATTAGTTCTTACTTATGCACAAATAATGTGCTGGGCGAAAGATTTTGTGCGTCAAGTCTTGACAGGGTCGGGCAAAGTATAAAATGTTGTTTTTAAACAATTAATTGCCTTGCCCGTTTTTTAACCGAATCGTCATGATGGCGTATTCACGCCCTTTGCGGGCATATGCAATCATTCATCCACAAAATTATCCACAGATTCCGTGGACAACCAAAAAACCCTTATTAATCATAAGTATTTAGCGCAAACTTCGCGAATTGACAGCAACTTTCCCGGCTAACTGAAGCATCTTATCCACTGCCCGCCATGCCCCATAAAATTGCACGCGTTGCGCTGGATGTGCCCCTGCCCAGGCTGTTTGATTATCTTGGCGATGAGCTCTCGGAAGCAGACATCGGACGACGCATCCGGGTCCCCTTCGGACGCAAGGAAGTTGTCGGTTTATTGCTGGATATAGCCGATACCTCCGAACTTCCCGCGGAAAAGCTCAGGTCCGTCATCGAGGCGGACAGGCAGCTTTCGCCCCTGGCCGCAGACGTACTGGCGCTGATCCGGTTTTGCGCGTCCTACTACCATTATCCGGTCGGTCAGATCGCGCTCGCGGCACTGCCGACAGCCCTCAGACGCTGGCACTTTCAACTGCCCAGGCCGCGGCAATACTTTGCATTGACCGCACAAGGCAGGCAGGCCTTGCCGCACAGCCTGCCGCCGCGGGCCGTGGCCCGGCAGCGCCTGGCATCGCGCCTCCTCGCCGGAGCCGCCGACTCGGCCGAGCTTGCCGTCTTGTGCAACGGCGCCGCTGCAGTGCTGCAGGACTGGCTGGGCAGGGGCTGGCTGGAAACCGTACAGGAAGGAATCAATGCGCCTGCGCCTGTACTGCCGCAACTGCTGCCCGGGCAGCAGGCGGCCTGCAGCCGGATTGCCGAACGCCCGCATGAATTCGCCCCTTTCCTGCTGCATGGGATTACCGGCAGCGGCAAGACCGAGGTCTATCTGCGCCTGGTCGAAGAAGCGCTGGCAAGCGGACGCCAGGCACTGATCCTGGTTCCGGAAATCGGCCTCACCCCCCAGTTCACCCAGCGCGTGTCCGTACGCTTCCCCGATACCCGCATCAGCGTGCTGCACAGCGGGCTGGCGGAAGGCGAGCGCCTGCAACGCTGGCAAAGTGCGGCAAACGGCAAGTCCCGCATCGTACTGGGCACGCGTCTCGCCGTGTTCACCCCCTTGCCGGAACTCGGCCTGATCATCGTCGACGAGGAGCACGACGCCTCGTTTTCCCAGCAGGAGGGCCTGCGCTATTCGGCCCGCGACCTTGCGGTGTTCCGCGCGCGCCAGCGCAGGGTGCCCGTGGTGCTCGGTTCCGCCACGCCCAGCCTGGAAAGCTGGCAGAACGCCCTGGACGGGCGCTATACCCTGCTCACCCTGCCGGTACGGGCAACCGGCGCGGAATTGCCGCAACTCAGGCTCATCGACACGCGCATCGACAAGCCCGAAGACGGCTTGAGCCGGCCGGCGCTGAAAGCCATCGGCGAGACCCTCGCACGTGGCGAACAGGCACTGATCTTCATCAATCGGCGCGGCTATGCGCCGGTGCTGCATTGCCCGGCCTGCGCCTGGGTAGCGCCCTGCCCGCGCTGCTCAGCGCGGCTGACCCTGCATCTGCGCGAACAGCGGCTGCGCTGTCATCATTGCGGCCACGAGGAGCGCATTCCCGCGGACTGCCCGGCCTGCGGCAATCCCGACATCCGTGCGCTGGGGCAAGGCACGCAGCGCGTGGAGGAAGCCCTGGCAAGGCATTTTCCGGACGCCCGCAGCGTGCGCGCCGACCGCGATGCCACCCGGCGCAAGGGCAGCTGGGAAGCCATGCAGGCGGAGATTCATGCAGGCACGGCCAATCTCATCATCGGCACTCAACTCATCGCCAAGGGCCACGATTTTCCCGAGCTCACGCTGGTCGTCGTGCTGGATGCCGACGGCGCGCTGTTCAGCCTGGATTTCCGTGCGGAAGAGCGGCTGTTTGCGCAGTTGCTGCAGGTGGCAGGGCGCGCGGGGCGCGCCGACAAAGCGGGGCAAGTTCTGATCCAGACCGGGTTTCCGCAGCATCCACTGTTCTCGCATCTGCTCGCCCACGATTTCCCGGGCTTTGCCGACGAGCAGTTGGCTATCCGCCGCAAAGGCTTGCTGCCGCCATTCTCGCATCAGGCGGTGCTGCGTGCCGAAGCAGCAAGGCTGGCGGATGCGCTCGCCTGGCTGCAGGCTGCGCGAGCATTGGCACCGGAAATGCCCGGCGTGGAGATGTTCGAGCCGGTCAGCGCGCCCATGCTGAAAAAGGCCGGACACGAGCGCGCACAGTTGTGGCTGCAATCGGCCTCGCGCACAGATCTGCAGCGACTGCTGCGCGAATGGGTACTCGAACTCCGCGACCTGCCCGCGCGCAATGTGCGCTGGCATCTGGATGTCGACCCTGCGGAGAACTGACTACCCGGCTTCGCCCAGCGTATTGATATTGGCCATGCCGGCCGGGTCGAAGACGGCCCGGGCAAAGCCCGCGCTTTCCTGAAACCCGTGCACGGAGCGTCTGCCGGCAGCCAGATAGGCGGCAAGCGCGTTCTCGAGGCGGGTGTGGATGAGCATGACCGCAGGATGAAGGCGCATGCCATCGTCAGCCACCGCCATGGCAACGCCCTCGCTAGCCGCCTGCAGGCGTTGCACGAGATCCTCGGGCAGATGCGGCATGTCGCAAGGCACCACCAGCATCCATTCATGGGCAGACGCTTGCAGGCCGGCGAGCACGCCGGCAAGCGGCCCCTGAAAACCCGGCAGGCTGTCGGTGATGACCCGATAGCCGCGCCGTGCGTAATCATCGAGGTTGCGGTTGGCCGAAATCAGCAGCTCGTCGACCTGGGGGGCGATCCGGCCGATCACGTGATCGACCAGCGGCTGGCCGAGATAATTCACCAGGCCCTTGTCGCGGCCACCCATGCGGCTGCCCTGACCGCCCGCCAGTATGAGGCCGGAGACGCTCGGGCGCGCGCCGGGCATGGCTCAGTCCACGCGCCGATAAAGCCAGAAACGCGCGTCCTTTTCTCCTGGCAGCCCGCCTTCCCAGCGCTTCACCCAGCCGCTCCCCACCGGGATGCGCCGGCGTTCTTTCTGCAAAACCAGTTGCCAGTCGCAGGCGGATGCCGACGGCCTGATGTCGAAGCTGCCGTGGTAAGCCAGGAGCTGCGCCTGCGTGACGTCGAGGTTGCGGGACGCGACACAACCGCCGTCAGCCACCACGCTCCCGATCTGATGCGCCAGTTGCGCGTAGCCGATGCGTGCATCCAGCGGACGCATGAACAAGGCCAGCAGCAGGCACCAGGCGAAGGTAACGCCCACGCTCCAGACCATGATAGGCCGTTGCGGCGTGCGCGGCTGGCGCTGGAGCCAGAGCAGCCAGGCGACCCAGGCCAGGGTAATCAGCAATCCCGACGTCAGCGCCAGCGGCCTGAGGCCCTGGCTTTCCATGCCCAGCTTGGCGAGCCGCCTCGCCAGCTGTGCCGGCCAGCCAAGGTCGAGCGCGGCCCAGTAAATCCAGAACACCAGTGCAAAGAAGCTGAACACCATGAGCGAAAACCACAGCAGGGCATTGGCCGCGCCGCGCTTCAGTTCGCCGAGCCCGGCACCGGCCAGCAGCGCCAGCGCTGGCAGCAGAATGATGCTCTGGATCTGCTCGGTACCGGTCTGCAGGCTCAGCGCGACAAATGCCACGGCGAAAACCCCGAGCGGCAGCCACAGCTTGACCGAGTTCCAGCCCTGGCGCCTGAGCCGGTACACCGCCCAGCCCGCGAGCAGCCAGGCCGGCCACGCGAACCAGGCGAGCGCGTTGAGGAAATAAAGCGGGTTGTAGCGGGTCTTTTCACCCATGCCGAACACGGATTGCCCGAGTGCGGCGTGCTGCCACCAGTGGGCCAGGCGCTCGGGGTAGTGCGCGTGCACCGCCAGCAGCCATACGCCTGCCAGCGCCAGCGCCGCAGTCAATGCAAACCACGAGCCGCCGACACGCGCGGACGTGCGCCAGCTCGACAGCAACGCGGGCAGCAGCAGCAGCGCGATCGCCAGCGACAGCGCGGGCAGCCAGGCACCGGCGAGGAACAGCGCGGCCAGACCCAGGCCGGCCAGGCCGCCGCCCCGCAAGGGCTGCGCCAGCATGCGCGCGAGTCCGTAGACGAACAGGGAAAGCGCGGTCAGCTGAACGGTGTAGGGATTGGTTTCATGCGCCGGCACCAGCAGGCCCATGCAGCCCAGCAGGGCGAGCACCGCCGGCCATACCGCATTGACGCCATACAGGGTGCGCGCGGTCAGCGCTGTCAGCCAGAGCGCGATGCCGACGAAAATGCCGCTGGCCAGTCGCGCCGCGTCATGCAGGGGCAACGGCGGCGACAGCAGCACGCCCAGGCCATGCGCCAGCCAAAGATAGAGCTGGGGCAACACGTGCGCGCCTGCGTCCGCTGACGGAAACAGCCAGTCGCCCTGCTGCCCGGTCGCGAGCAATTGGGCGAAGGTTTCGGCGTCCGGGCCTTTCCAGGGCACGTGTCCGATCAGACCCGGCAGCAGCCAGGCCAGGCACAGCCCCGCCAACCAGTAATGGGCCGGGGCTCTGGTCACTGGACGATCTTGACCATCTGTCCGGCTTTGGGCTCACCCGAGGGATACAGGCCGTTCATCAGGCGCAGCTGCGCCTCGGCGCTGGCGCCAAGCGGCGACTGCGCCGCCAGCTGCGCCATGGTCATGCCCGGCTGTGCCTTGACCATGCGGATGACATGCGGTTTGGCGCGGCGGCGCTCTTCCGCTGTGAGCGAATGGAAGCTGTTGATGGTCGCCTTCATCTCATTGCGGTTCTGGTTGTAGGCATTGGCATCCTTGGCCAGTGCCGCGAACAGGTACTGGCCGCCGCCGTGCCTGATGGCCGCCGCCAGCACCGGCTTGCCCTGCATCGCGCCTGCCGCGAACGCGGCCGGATTGCCATTGACGCTGCCGGATTCGAAACGTGCGCCCTGGTCGAGCTTGAGCGCCTTTTGCAGGGTATCCATGGGCTGGGCGTCCTTGGGGCCCGGCCGCAGTTCCACCAGCGCCGTCCCCTGCGGGTTGATGGCCGCGACGCGGTCGGGCTGGTTCTGCACCCGCCAGCCTTGCGGGAACTGCACGGCGATACCGAGCTTCTCGTGCAGCAAGGCGTTGTTGCGGATCACGCCCTGGTCCGGGCTGTCGCCGAAATACACGCCGTCCATTGCTTTCAGATAGGCCTCGCGGTTTTCCACCGGGTTGGCAACTTGGTATTTCTTCGCTTCGCCCACGACCTGCTTGAGGCGCGCATCATTGCTGGGATGAGTGTCGAACACGCCGTGGTAGCGACGAGGCTCGCGCCCTTCCTGCTTGGCCAGCTGGATGTCGTACAGCTCCTGATTCTTCAGCACGCCGATGACCTCCACCATGGCCTGCGGGTTGTACCCGCTGCGCGCGAGATATTCGGCGCCAAGCCGGTCCGCCTCCAGCTCATGCTCGCGGCCGTAGCCGGCGACCAGCGACTGACTCAGCATTTGCAGCAGCGAGGAGCCCGCCTGGGTATTCATGCCCGGCACCAGGATCGAACCGAGAATCGCACCCAGCCCGACCGCGGTTGCCGTACTCTGCTGGCGCACGCCGTGGCGTGCCGTCACGTGGCCGATCTCGTGACCGACCACGCCAGCCAGTTCGGCCTCGGAGTTGAGGTAGGCCATGATGCCGCGCGTGATGTAGATGTAGCCGCCGGGAAGGGCGAAAGCGTTGACCTGCGGGCTGTCGACCACTGTGAAATGCCACTCGAGGTTGGCGCGATGACTCTTTGCAGCCAGGTTCTTGCCGAGGCGGCTCACATAGGCCTGCAGTCCCGGATCGTTCAGCTCGCCATACTCCTGCAGCACATCCTTGTGCGCCTGCGCTCCCAGCCTGACTTCCTGCTGCTCGGACATCAGCACGAAATCCTTGCCACCGGAAACCGGGTTCTGGGCACAGTGCGTCAGCAGCAGGACGCCGCTGAGGGCAACGACGATACGGCGCAAGACGGGAGAATTCATGGCACACCTCGGCAAAGCAGAATGCAGACCATGATGATACCCGCGCTGCGCGCAAACGAAAAAGGCAGCCGAAGCTGCCTGCCGCGCAAATTGAAAAAGGCAGCCGAAGCTGCCTTTTCGATCGGGCCTGCGCCGGATTACTTCTTGGTGCCGTAGCGCTGGCGGAATTTTTCCACGCGGCCAGCGGTGTCGACGATCTTCTGCTTGCCGGTATAGAAAGGATGGCACTCGGAACACACTTCCACATGCAGGGCCTTGCCCAGGGTGGAGCCGGTCTTGAAGGTGCTGCCGCAGGAGCAGGTCACTTCGATTTCGCTGTATTCGGGATGGATATCGGTTTTCATGGAGGGGTCCTTTGTTTCAGTCTTCGCGGCGAGTACGCGACAGAGCCCGGCAATATAAAGCAAATCAAGCCGTTACGCAAGCATGGGAAATCCCCTAACGGACGGCGCGGTCCTGGCCTAGACTGTAAGCATGAAAACGCTGCCGTTTCTGGAGGCCATCATGAATCCGACTTTGATCCCGCTATTCCGCCTGCCGGCGCTACTGTTCATGCTGTTCGTGCTGGCCGCCGCGCCGGCAGGGGCAACCAGCTCGGCGGAAATCGACGCCGGCGTGAACCAGACCCTGTCCCGCTTTACCAAGGAAGTCGCCGGCGCCGACGCTTTCCTCAAGAGCGCCCGGGGCGCGCTGGTCTTTCCCAAGGTCTACAAGGCCGGCATCGGCATCGGTGGCGAGTACGGCGAAGGCGCCCTCAGGGTGGGCGGCAAAACCGTGGACTACTACAGCACCGCCGCCGCCTCGATCGGCTTCCAGCTCGGCGGCCAGGTCAAGTCCATCATCATCCTGTTCATGCAGGACGAGGCGCTGCGGAAATTCCGCAACAGCGAGGGCTGGAAGGCGGGCGTGGACGGCTCGATCGCGCTGGTGGACATCGGCGCCGGACGCGAGCTTTCCACCCAGACCATCAAGGACCCCATCGTCGCTTTCATCTTCGACCAGAAGGGCCTGATGTACAACCTCACCCTGGAAGGGTCGAAATTCACCAAACTGAAGAAATGAACAGGAGCTCAACATGAAAAAAACCCTGCCGCTGATGATCCTGCTGGCCGCAATTGCCGGCCTGAGCGGTTGCGTAGTGCAACCTGCTTCTGGCGACGTGCGCGTCCATGGTCGCGACTACGACGTGCGCGTCGTGTTCAGCGACCATGACCGAGCGGCCATTCGCGATTATTATCGCGTCAACTACCGCGCCCTGCCGCCCGGGCTGGCCAAGAAGGGCAAGGTACCGCCCGGCCATGCGAGAAAACTGATGCGCGGCCAGCCGGTGCCCCCGGGGCTGGAGTGGGGCTATCTGCCAGCCAACCTGGAACGGCGCCTGGATCGACTGCCAGAAGGCTATGTGCGCGTCATCGTCGGCGCGGACGTCGGCATCATGAACGTGCGCAGCCGCGTCATCCTCGACATGATCGAAGACCTGGACGATTAAACAGGAACGGGGCGGTTTGGCCGCCCCGTTCAACTTCAACCTGCCGAATAAGCCGTTTGCTGAAAGCGGCTTATTTATTTTCCGCTGCGCATGGAATCGAAGAACTCGGCGTTGTTCTTCGTCGCCCGCATCTTGTCGAGCAGAAACTCCATCGCTTCGAGGTCGTCCATGTTGTACAGCAACTTCCGTAGGATCCACACCTTCTGCAGGATGTCCTGCGGCAGCAGCAGCTCCTCGCGGCGGGTGCCGGAGCGGTTGACGTTGATCGCCGGGTAGACGCGCTTTTCCGCCATGCGCCGGTCAAGATGGATTTCCATGTTGCCGGTGCCCTTGAATTCTTCGTAGATCACGTCGTCCATGCGGCTGCCGGTATCGATCAGCGCGGTGGCGATGATAGTGAGCGAGCCGCCTTCCTCGATGTTGCGCGCGGCGCCGAAAAAGCGCTTGGGCTTCTGCAGGGCGTTGGCGTCGACGCCGCCGGTCAGCACCTTGCCGGAGGCCGGCTGCACGGTGTTGTAGGCGCGCGCCAGGCGGGTGATGGAGTCGAGCAGGATGACCACGTCCTTCTTGTGCTCGACCAGGCGCTTGGCCTTCTCGATCACCATTTCCGCGACCTGCACGTGGCGGCTGGCGGGTTCGTCGAAGGTGGAGGCGACGACTTCGCCGCGCACCATGCGGCTCATTTCCGTCACTTCCTCGGGACGTTCGTCGATCAGCAGCACGATCAGCTCCACTTCCGGATGGTTGGAAGTGATGGCATGCGCGATGTGCTGCAGCATGATGGTCTTGCCGGACTTTGGGCTCGCCACCAGCAGGCCACGCTGGCCCTTGCCGATGGGGGCAATGATGTCGATGACCCTGCTGGTGACGTTTTCCTCGGCGCGGATGTCACGCTCCAGCTTCAGCGGCTTGTCCGGATGCAGCGGCGTCAGGTTCTCGAACAGGATCTTGTTCTTGGAAGCTTCCGGCGCTTCGCCGTTGATCGTGTCCAGTTTGGTAATGGCGAAATAGCGCTCACCATCCTTGGGGGTGCGGATCTCGCCGTCGACGGTATCGCCGGTGTGCAGGTTGAAGCGGCGGATCTGCGAAGGCGACACATAGATGTCATCGGGGCTGGCCAGATAGGAGGTATCGGGCGAGCGCAGGAAACCGAAGCCGTCGGGCAGCACTTCCAGCACCCCGTTTCCGTAAATGCTTTCGCCCTTTTTCGCATGATTTTTCAGGATCGCGAACAGCAATTCCTGCCGTCGCAAGCGGTTGGCATTGTCGATGCCGTTGGCGGTGGCCATTTCCACCAGTTGGGTGACGTGGTACTGCTTCAGTTCGGAAAGATGCATGATGGGTGAGCTTGGCCTTGGGCCGGAGAGATTGACGGGATGGGTTTTGAGGTAGCCCCCCGCGAACGCGGAGGGCAGGATGATTCTTGCTCAGTTAAGGCTAGTTGGGTTAGATGTTGCTGTCAACAAATGCAGTGAGCTGAGACTTGGAGAGGGCGCCGACCTTGGTCGCCTCGACATTGCCGTTCTTGAAGATCATCAGGGTGGGGATGCCGCGAATGCCGTACTTGGGCGGGGTTGCCTGGTTTTCGTCGATGTTGAGCTTGCAGACCTTGAGCTTGCCGGCGTATTCCTTCGCCACTTCGTCCAGCACCGGGGAGATCATCTTGCACGGGCCGCACCATTCGGCCCAGTAGTCGACCAGCACCGGCAGCTGGGATTGCAAGACCTCCTGCTCGAAAGAAGCATCGGAGATGTAGTTAATGTGTTCGCTCATTGTGGAGAACTCCTGACGGGAAACGTAGACATGCCGACTCGGCGCGGCAACTGGGGAAAGTATTGGTTCAATTTGGCAAAACCAGGATGTTGCCGCTATCCTACCCGAAAATCCATGAAAATTGGAAGCACCCGCCCCCGCGGGCGGCTTCACCGATCCAACCAGGCTGCCACCATGACTTACGTCGTTACCGAATCCTGCGTCAAGTGCAAATACACCGATTGCGTGGACGTCTGTCCCGTCGACTGCTTCCGCGAAGGCGAGAATTTCCTGGTCATCGATCCCGACGAGTGCATCGACTGCACCTTGTGCGTCGCCGAATGTCCGGTGGAAGCGATTTTCGCCGAGGACGACTGCCCGGCCGACCAGCGCCATTTTCTCGAGATCAACGCCGAACTGGCGAAGAAATGGAAACCCATCATCGAAAGCAAGGACCCGCTGCCCGACGCCGATGACTGGGCCAAGGTCAAGGACAAGCTCCAGTACCTGGAACGATAATCCCCGTGGGAATCGAATCGATTCCCCTCGCCGGCGCCCTCCTGCCCGAGTCAGTCGCCTGCCTTCTCGTCGACCGTCATGCCGATCTGCTCCCGGACTTTTCCGGGCTGGTCGTGCTGGTGCCCAACCATCGCGCCGGCCAGGATTTCGGCCGCGCACTGGCGCGGGCCGCGCAACAGACTGCGCTCATCCCGCCCCTCGTCACGCCCCTCAAGGCCTGGGCCGATGGCTTTGCCGACGGCGCGGCCGAGCCGCAGTCGCAACGGCTCGCCCGCTTGCATGGCGTCTTGCGACGCGAAAGCTGGCTCGGCTCGGTCGACCGCTGGACGCTGGCGGAGGAATTGCTGCAGCTGGCTGACGAATTGTCCGCCGCGCGCCTGGGCGGCGAAATCGCCGGCCGCATCCGCGCCTTGCGCGGTGACTTCCTCAGCCGCGAAACCGCGCTCATCGAAGCCGTCTGGCAGGCGCTCAATACCGGCGGCAGCGACCCGCAGGCCCGCTACGCAAAAAACCTCGACGCACTGCTGAAACAGGCCGCCGATGCACGCAGACCGCTCTATGGTTATGCGCTCGGTCCGCTCACCGCGCTGGAAAGAAGTTTTCTCGACCGTTACGCCGGGCACGCGCCGGTCGGCCTGTTCGAGGCGACAGAGCCGGGCCAGGATGGCGTGGCCGCCACGCTCCATTCAGCCTGGCTGGTTCAGGACACCCCAATCAAAACAAGGGGAATGGAGTTAGCGAGCGCTTACATCGAATCGCCTTTGCGGGACGCCCTCAGGATTTGTCCGGCGCCGCATCTGGAGGCGGAAGCCCGCGCCGTCGCGACCTGGGTCGCCGAGCAATTGAACGCCGGACGGCAATCGATCGCGCTCATCGCGCTCGACCGCGAAGCCTCGCGCCGCGTGCGCGCCCTGCTGGAACGCGTACACGTGCTGGTGGCCGACGAGACCGGCTGGACCCTGTCCACCACCGCTGCCGCTGCGGTGATCGACCGCTGGCTGGAGTGCGCGGCACGCGACTTCCCGCACGTGGAACTGCTCGATCTGTTGAAATCCCCCTTCGCACTGGGCGAAGCCGCCGCCCGCCAGGACGCGGTGCTGGCGCTCGAGCTGGCCATGCGCCGCCACGGCGTGGCGCAAGGCATGAATGAGCTGCGCCGCCTCGCCCAGCAACACGCAGCCGATGCCCTGCCCTGGCTCGATACGCTGGCGGATGCCGCCGGCAGCTTCGCCCGGTCGCGCGCCACCCTGAGCGCCTGGCTCGAACGCCTCGAGCAAAGCCTGCAGCGCCTGCAAATCGCCGAAGCGCTCAGCGCCGACACCGCCGGCGCCTGCGTACTCGACACCCTCGCCCAGTTGCGCGCGGAGCTTTCCGCCGACAAGGAAAAATACGCTTTCAGCGAATGGCGCCGTTGGCTCAACCGCGCCCTGGAAGGCGCCAGCTTCGTCGACCGGAGCGTGTCCAGCCCTGTCGTGCTCACCTCCCTGCCGGCCGCACGCGGGCGCAGCTTCGAGGCCGTGGCAGTCATCGGCGCCGATGCCGCCAGGCTGCCGGGCGGCCCCGCGGCCAGCCTGCTCAATCAGGCGACGCGCGCGCAGCTGGGCCTGCCGAGCTTTGCCGAAACGGCCCGCCAGAGCGTCGAAGACCTGGTTTCCCTGCTCGCCTCGGGGCCTGCGCTGCTGTCCTGGCAGGCCTGGCACGAGGACGAGCCCAATCCGGCTTCTCCGCTGCTCATCCGGCTGCAGGCGCTGCACCAGGCAGGCTGGAACTGCGGCCTGGAAACCCAGGCCGCGGGCGAGCCGCCGGTGCAGCCAAGCCAGCGACCGCAAACGGCGCACCCGCCCGCAGTTGCCGTGCCCGCCGCGCACCTGCCGGAGCATTATTCACCCTCCGCCTACCAGACCCTGCTCGACTGCCCTTACCGTTTTTTCGCGCGCAGCGTGCTGGGCCTGAAGGAGCTCGACGAGGCCGACGAGGCGCTCGACAAGAGCGACTACGGCACCGCCCTGCACGACATCCTCAAGCGCTTTCACGATGCCGGTCCGCCCCAGGATCGCGAAGCGGCCCTGGCCTTGCTGGGGGAAATCTCCGAAGCCGGGTTCGCCAAATTGCCCGCCTATACCGCCGCCGCCTGGCGCGCGCGCTGGCAAGGCATCCAGCCCGCCTACGTCGATGCCTGGCTAGGCCAGGTCGCACAAGGCTGGCGCTACCAGGCCGGCGAAGCCGATGTCGAAATCCGCCAGCATGTCGACGGGCTTGGCGAGGTGCGCCTGCACGGCCGCATCGACCGCCTCGACAAGAATGGCAACGCGCTGCGCGTCATCGACTACAAGACGCGCAACGCGCGCGCACTGAAAAACGCTGCGGCAGACCCTGCGGAAAACGTGCAGCTGCCCTTTTATGCCTGGCTGGCTGAAGCCGAAGCCGCCTTCCTGCCCATCGACGACGAAACCGTTGCGCCGATCGGCCTTGACGGCGAAACCGACGTCGAAGCCATCAGCCTGCGGCTGCCGCGCCTGCTCGAAGCGATCGCCGCGGGCGCGCCGCTGCCGGCCAATGGCGTCGATGCGGTCTGCCGCTATTGCGAGGCGCGCGGCCTGTGCCGCAAGGGGACCTGGCTTGAGTAAGCCGCTCGACACCGCCGTCGCCCTCGATCCGCGCGCCTCCTGCGTGGTGGAGGCCTGCGCCGGCAGCGGCAAGACCTGGCTGCTGGTGTCGCGCATGATCCGGCTCCTGCTGGCGGGCGCGAAGCCTTCCGAGCTCCTCGCCATCACCTTCACGCGCAAGGCCGCACAGGAAATGACCGACCGCCTCAACCAGTGGCTGCAATTCCTGGCGCTGGAAAGCGACGACAGGGTGCGGCAGTTCCTGCTGGACCGGGAAGTCCCCGGTCACGAAATCGAAGCCCTGCTGCCGCGCGCACGCGGCCTGCTGGAGACGGTGCTGGGCGCCGTGCCCGGCCCCGCCATCACTACCTTTCACGGCTGGTTCATGGATCTGCTGAAATGCGCGCCGCTGGAAACCGGCCTGGCCTGGGGCGCGCCGCTGCTCGAGCGCGAGCGCCAGTTGCAGCAAGAAGTCTGGGAGCGGCTTGCCGCCGGCTGGGCGAGCCAGCCCGAGTCGCCTCCCGGCATGGCGCTGGCCAGCCTGCTGCAAGACTACGGACAGGCCAACCTGGAAACCCTGCTGTTCCATTTCCTGCAGCGCCGCGCCGAATGGTGGGCCTACACCGAGGACCGCGCCGATGCAGTCGGCTTTGCCCTGGAGCAGTTGCGAAGCTGTATGCGCTTCGATCCGGAACAGGATCCCATCGCCGCATTCCGCGCCGACGAAATCATGGCTGCACGGGTTAAGCGCGTGGGCGAGGCGCTGGCAAAGGGCTCGAAAACCGAACGCGAGCGCGCAGCGCAGATTCATCGCAGCCTCGCCCTCGAAGCCGGCGACGCATATTCCGCACTGATGAAGTATCTGATGACGGCGGGCGCGCGGCGCAAGACCCAGGCCACCAAGGAACTGCAGAAGGCGCTCGGCACCGGACTCGATGCCTATCTCGTCGACCTCGACAGCGTCGAAACCGCACTGGAACAGGTCTGCGAGCATCTCGCCGAACTCAGCGCCTGGCAGCTCAACCGCCACGGCCTGCTGCTCGGCCATGCCTTCCTGCAAGCCTATCAGGAGGCCAAGGCCGAACTCGGCGTGATCGACTTCGCCGATGCCGAGTGGCTGGCGTGCCGCCTGCTGGCGAACCAGGAATATGCGCCGCTGCTGGCCATGAAGCTCGACGCGCGTTATCGCCACCTGCTGCTCGACGAGTTCCAGGACACCAACCCGCTGCAGTGGCAGGGGCTGTCCGCCTGGCTTGCCGAGAGCCGCGCCGCCGACGCCGACATGACCGTGTTCATGGTGGGCGATCCCAAGCAGGCCATCTACCGTTTCCGCCGCGGCGAAGCGCGTGTGTTCGATGCCGCCGCCGCATTCCTGCAGGCAAATTTCCATGCCGAGCGCTTCACCCAGAACATGACGCGGCGGCTGGCGCCTGCGCTGGTGCATGCCATCAATCCCGTGTTCGCCAACGAATCCGGCTTCGAAGCGCACCACCCCGCCCCGCAGAACGCTGCCTTGCCCGGCGCGGCGCGCTGCCTGGCCGTGACGGTGGAAAATGCCGAACCACTCCCCTTTGCCCGTGAGCTGCGCAACCCCCTCGCTTCGCCGCTGCCGGAAGCGGAAAGCAAGGCCGTACAGCTCGAAGCCGAGCTGCTCGCGCGCGTCCTGCGCGATGAAGTCATCGGCCGCTGGCAGGTCCGGCGCGACAACGGCACGCATGCCGCGCAGCCTGGCGACGTGCTGGCGCTGGTGCGCAGGCGCACCCATCTGCAGATTTACGAGCGCGCCCTGGAACAGGCGCGGATTCCCTTCATCACTTCCCGCCGCGGCGGCCTGCTGCACGCGCTGGAAGCGCAGGACCTGATCGCCTTGCTGGAAACCCTGCTCACCCCGCATGCCGACCTCAGGCTGGCGCACACGCTGAAAAGCCCGCTGTTTTCCTGCAGCGACGAAGAACTGCTGCAACTGGCCGCGCTGCCGGACACGCACTGGTGGAAGCGGCTGCAAAGCCTGGCGACACGGCCCGATTGCCCGCCCCGCCTCGAGCGCGCCTGGCGGCTCATGCATGCATGGCGCGGCCGCATCGGCACGCTGCCGGTGCACGACCTGCTCGATCGCATCTATTTCGAGGGCGACGTCGAAGCACGTTATGCCGCCGCGATCCCCGCCGCGATGCGTCCGCAGGTCGCCGCCAATCTGCGCGCCTTCATGCAGCTCGCGCTGACCCAGGACGGCGGGCGCTTTCCCACGCTGGCGGGCTTCATCCGCGAACTGAAAAACCTCGTCGACGACACCGATGCCGCCCCCGGCGAAGGCATCGCCGCGGACGGGGAAAACGCCGTGCGCCTTTTGACCATCCACGGCGCCAAGGGCCTGGAAGCGCCTATCGTCTGGCTGCTGGGCGGCAGCGACCACCGCCAGGGCGAAACCTACCACGTGCTCTCGCCCTGGCCGCCGACCGCGGACCGCCCGCTGCATTTCTCGCTGTTCGGCAGGAAGGAAGAGCGCGGCGCCTTTCGCCAGGACTGGTTCGACGAGGAAGCGACGCTGGCCGAGCGCGAGACCGCCAACCTGCTCTACGTTGCGCTGACCCGCGCCAAGCAGGGCCTCATCGTCAGCGGCGACGCGAGCAGGAACGAATGGCTGAAGCGCATCGACGCGGCCTGGGCCGCCGGCGGCCATCCTGCGGACTTGCCGATCGGCACGCCAGCCGAAACGGCAACCCCTGCCGCCGCGCTGCCGCAGATCCTGGCCCCTGCCACGGGCGCGCGCGTTTCACCGCCGCAACAGGGCGCGGCGGCCGCGGCTGGCGAACTGTTCCATGCCTGCCTGGAACAACTGGCGCCGCCGGGTGCGACCCGCAACCTCGGCGACCTGGCGAGGCAGCTCGGGCTGGACGCAAAAACGCTCGATGCCATCGAGGCGAGCGCGCGCGCGCTCATTTCCCGGCCGGAACTGGCACGCTGCTTCGATCCTGCCCAATACCAATGCGCGCGCAACGAACTCGCCATTCTCGACCGTGACGGCAATATGCTGCGCATCGACCGCCTGGTGGAATTCGACGCTACGGTGCTGATCCTCGACTACAAGACCGGCGAAGAAAGCGCAGCGCTGACTGACGGCATGCTGGCCGCCCAGCATCGCCCCCAACTGGCGCGCTACGCCGAGGCCATCGCCCAGCTCTACCCCGGCAAGCCGATTGAAGCCGCGCTGCTGCTGTTCAACGGCCGGCTGATCCCGGTCGAGCTGGCGGCCTGAAAAGCCTGCTATGTTTGAAATGTGCGCCGACGACCGGCGACTTTTCCCTTCGATTTTTTGAAAGGCACACCATGCTGCGTACCTTGTTGGCCTTGTCCGCACTGACTGTGTTGGCCGGCTGCGTTTCCTTCAACTCCAGCGAACCTGCCGAGGGTCCGGACTACATGGCTTTCTGCGAGGACAAGGAAGCGCAGTGCAGGCAGGTCTGCGGCGATGCCGGCGTACAAGTTTTTTCCTGCAAGGCCGCCCCGCGTGAAGGACTGGAGTACAAGTGCGAATGCAAGAAACCGCTGAGCAGAATTTGAACCGCGCGGAAAAGCCGTTCTCCGAATCCTGCGAGCGCAACAAGGCGCCCATCCTCGAGCTTCTGCGCGAGGTGTTCGGCCAGCCCGCGCGCATCCTGGAAATCGGCTCCGGCTCCGGCCAGCATGCGGTGCATTTCGGCGCGGCCTTGCCGCACCTCATCTGGCAGACCGGCGACCTGGCTGCCAACCACGCCGGCATCCGCGCCTGGCTCGATGAGGCCGCTTTGCCCAACGTGCTCGCGCCTATCGTGCTGGATGTCGACGGGCCCTGGCCGCGGCAGACCTTTGACGGCGTGTTCACCGCCAATACCCTGCACATCGTGTCCTGGAATCAGGCGCAGGGGCTGATCGCCGGCGCCGCCGGGCTGCTGGAAAAGGGCGGCCACCTGGTCGTTTACGGACCGTTCAACTACGGTGGCAGTTTCACGTCCGACAGCAATGCCCGCTTCGACGCATGGCTGAAAGGCCGCGATCCGCGCTCGGGCATCCGCGACTTCGAGGCGGTGGTGAAATGCGCGGAAATCAACGGCTTGCATCTGTTGGCCGATCACGCCATGCCCGCCAACAATCGCCTGCTGGTTTTCGCAAAAAAATGAGCTTGGCTGTGCGCAGTTGTGGGCTATAAAAAATCATATGAAGATCAGTGACCTCATTCCGCGCTGGGGCGGCCACTTGCACCCGCCAATGGCCGGAAAGGACTACCACACGCAGCTGTCGCTGCGCGATGCCGCACGCATCGAAGCACTGCAGATCATGTATCCGGACTGCACCGAAGAAGAAATTCTGGCCGACCTGCTGCATGCGGCGCTGGACGAACTGGAAGTCGCCATGCCCTATGTGCCGGGCAAGCGCATCATCGCGGAGGACGACCAGGGCGACCCCATTTACGAAGACCTCGGCCCCACGCCGCGCTTCTACAGTCTGAGCCATGAACTCATGCGCAAGCTGGCCGAAAAAAAACCCGACAGGGAGAAGTAAAATGGCGGTTTAATGCAATTCTGCCGCCATCATGCCCGTCAACCTCACCGCTCCCGATCCTGCCTCGCTCCACCCTGTCGCCGGCGTAAGTCTCGGCATCGCCTCCGCCGGCATCAAGAAGCCCGGCCGGCGCGACATCACCCTCATCGAGCTTGCCGCCGGCTCGAAGGTCGCCGGCGTGTTCACCCAGAACCGCTTCTGTGCCGCGCCGGTGACGGTTTGCAAACAGCATCTTTCCAGCGGCAACATTCGCGCCCTCGTCATCAATACCGGCAACGCCAATGCCGGCACCGGCGAAGAGGGCATCCGGCGCGCACGCCAGACCTGCGCCGCCGTGGCCCAGATGTCCGGCATCCGCCCCGAGCAGGTGCTGCCCTTTTCCACCGGGGTGATCCTGGAGCCGCTGCCCGTCGACAAGATTCTGCCGGCCCTGCCCGCGGCGAAAGCCGACCTCGCGGCCGATCGCTGGTCTGAAGCGGCGCACGCCATCATGACCACCGACATCGTGGCCAAGGCCGCTTCCGCGCAGGCGCAAGTCGGCGGAAAAACCATCACCGTTACCGGGATCGCAAAAGGCTCGGGCATGATCCATCCCAACATGGCCACCATGCTGGGCTATGTCGCCACCGATGCCGCGGTCTCGCAAGCCGCGCTGAATCGGCTGGTGAAGGAAGTCGCCGACGTCTCCTTCAACTGCGTGACCGTGGACGGCGACACGTCCACCAATGACAGCTTCATCCTCATCGCCACCGGCCAGGCCGGCAATGCGGAAATCGACGACGCTGCTTCCGCCGACTACGCGGCCTTGAAAAACGCCCTGTCGGAAGTGTCGGTCCAGCTCGCGCAGGCCATGGCGCGCGACGGCGAAGGCGCCACCAAGTTCATGACGGTGCAGGTCGAGACGGGTCGCGACCGTGCCGAATGCAAGCAGATCGCCTATGCCATCGCCCGCTCGCCGCTGGTGAAGACGGCATTCTTCGCCAGCGATCCCAACCTTGGCCGCATTCTTGCCGCCATCGGTTATGCCGGCGTGGCGGACCTCGACGTCAACGCGCTCCAGGTTTACCTGGGCGACGTGCTGGTGGCCGAGAAGGGCGGACGCGCAACCAGCTACACCGAGGCGCAGGGCGCGGCAGTGATGAAGGAAGCCGAGATCACGATTCGCGTAGTGCTGAATCGCGGCGAGGCGAGCGCCACCGTATGGACCTGCGATTTTTCCTATGACTACGTCAAGATCAACGCTGAATATCGAACCTAGCGGGACACAGGGGTATCAGAGAAAGCAGAGGAAACCCTCTGTTGCCTCTGCTTCCTCTGTGTGAATGAAATGGATAAATTCAACGACCTTCTGCCCCGCATCGAGCGCCTGCTGGACCGCCTCGAAGGCGCCCCCGCGGCGCCGGTCGACTGGAAAAAAGTGCACGCCGCGCGCTGGATCGCCGAAACCCGCAGCCTGCGGCCGATCTCGCGCCCGCACCGCATCGAGGCCAGGCATCTGCTCAACATCGACGAGCAGAAACAGCGGATCGACGCCAACACGCGCCAGTTCGTGGCCGGCAAACCGGCCAACAACGTGCTGCTCACCGGCGCCCGCGGCACCGGCAAGTCTTCACTGGTGAAGGCCATGCTCGCCAAGTACGCGAACAAGGGCCTGCGCCTGGTCGAACTCGACAAGGCCGGGCTCGCGCATCTGCCCGAACTGTTCGACCTCCTGCCGCAGGGACCGCAGCGCTTCATCCTGTTCTGCGACGATCTTTCGTTCACGTCCGACGAACCCGGCTATCCGGCGCTGAAGGCCGCGCTCGACGGCTCGCTCGCCACGCCCGGCGACAACGTGCTGATCTACGCCACCAGCAACCGCCGCCACCTGATGCCCGAGTACATGGCGGAAAACGAGGAAGCGCGGCACGTCGGCGGCGAAGTGCATCCGGGCGAGGCGGTCGAGGAGAAGATTTCACTGTCCGAACGCTTCGGCCTGTGGATCAGCTTCTATCCCATGGACCAGGACGAGTACCTCGCCATCGCCTCGCACTGGGCCAGGGTGCTCGGCGCCGGGGACGCCGATTCGGAAGCCTTCGTTCGCGCGGCACTGCAATGGAGCCTGGGCCGCGGCGCGCGCTCGGGGCGCACTGCCTGGCAGTTCGCGCGTGATTGGGCAGGACAGGGCAAATGAATCGCCAACGAATGTCTACTCCGGATAGTGCCTTTGCGCGCGAACTGAGCGCGCCTGCCCGCCCCCGGCGCTCCGCGCCCGCCGAGTCCGGCGTGCAGTCCTTCCGTGATTGGGCAGGACAGGGCAAATGAATCACCAACGAATGTCTCCTCCGGATAGTTCCTTTGCGCGCGAACTGAGCGCGCCTGCCCGCCCCCGGCGCTCCGCGCCCGCCGAGTCCGGCGTGCAGTCCTTCCGTGATTGGGCAGGACAGGGCAAATGAATCACCAACGAATGTCTCCTCCGGATAGTTCCTTTGCGCGCGAACTGAGCGCGCCTGCCCGCCCCCGGCGCTCCGCGCCCGCCGAGTCCGGCGCGCAGTCCTTCCGTGATTGGGCAGGACAGGGCAAATGAATCACCAACGAATGTCTACTCCGGATAGCTCCTTTGCGCGCGAACTGAGCGCACCTGCCCGCCCCCGGCGCTCCGCGCCCGCCGAGTCCGGCGCGCAATCCTTCCGTGATTGGGCAGGGCGGGGCAAATGACTGCGGCCAGGGATGCCAAGGAAATCATCGAGGTCGTGGCCGCCGTGCTGACCCGGCCCGATGGCGAAGTGATGCTCGCTTCGCGTCCGGCCGACAAGGTATACGCAGGCTACTGGGAGTTTCCCGGCGGCAAGGTCGAAGCGGGGGAGTCGCTGGAGCATGCACTCGCCCGCGAGTTGAAGGAGGAGCTCGGCATCGAGTCGATCCGGGCCACGCGCTGGATCACGAAAATCTTTGCCTACCCGCACGCTACGGTGCGACTGAACTTCTTCCGCGTCTGGGCCTGGCAGGGCGCGCCGCATCCGCACGAAGGCCAGGCCTTCGCCTGGGACGATCCGGCCGCGCATTCGGTGGAGCCGCTGCTGCCGGCCAATTTTCCCATCCTCAAGGCACTGCAGTTGCCGCCGGTGTATGGCATCAGCCATGCCCGGGCGCTGGGCTTCGACACTTTCCTGACGCGTCTGGAATCCGCCCTGGAAAACGGGCTGCGCCTCGTTCAGGTGCGCGACAAGGATTTGCCGCACGAGGAGCGGCTGCGGCTCGCGCGCGAGATCGTCAGGCGCGCCAGGCCCTACGGCGCGCGCGTGCTGGTCAACGGGCCGGTCGATCTGGCGACGGCGGCAGACGCCGACGGCGTGCATCTGGACAGCGGCGCATTGATGAAACTGCGGACACGGCCGGATTGCGAGTGGGTCGGCGCATCCTGCCACGGCGGCGAAGAACTCGCGCATGCGGCAGACATCGCCGACTTCGCCATGCTCTCGCCGGTGCTGCCTACCGCAAGCCATCCCGGTGAGCCTACCCTGGGCTGGCCGGCGTTTTCCCGACTGGCCGCGCAAAGCCCGATCCCGGTCTATGCCCTGGGCGGGGTGACGCACGCCGACCTCGACAGCGCTCGCAGCCACGGCGCGCACGGCATCGCCATGCTGAGAGGCGCCTGGACATGAAGCGCCTGTTCGCACCGCTTCTGGTCATTGTTGCGCTGATCGGCCTCGCGCTGTGGGGCGCATGGCAAAAGACTCCGCGCGGGGAAGTGCAGGCCATCCCGTGCGAAAACCCGATGGCTGGCTGCGCCTTCCTGCACGAAGGCCTGCCTGCGACGCTGCGCTTTTCTGTACAGCCCGAGGCGCTCAAGCCCTTCGTGCTCTCCATTGCCAGCCCGCGCTTGCGCGAGGCTTCGGTTTCCTTCCAGATGGTCGGCATGGACATGGGCTTCAACCGCTACGACCTCAGGCAGGACGCCGAGGGCAACTGGTCGGCACGTGTGACCCTGCCGGTATGCACGGTCAGCCGGGTGGACTGGACCGCGGAGATTACGCTGGACGGGCGCCACTATGCCCTGGCCTTCGACACGCGCTGATCTTGCGCGCGCTTGTCATGCGTTTGTCACACTCCGGCTTATAATGGTTCAGTTCCAGGAGAGATTACGATGCCCACCGAACATACCTTCAAGCAATTTGACATCGACTTGGAAAGCATTCGCTCCAACGTCCTGAAAATGGGCGGGCTGGTGGAGGAGCAGATCATGCGCTCCGTCGAAGCGCTGACCGACGGCGACCTCAACCTGGCCGACGAAGTCATCGCCCACGACCACAACGTCAATGCGCTCGAAGTGCAAATCGACGAAGAGGTCGCCCACGTCATCGCACGGCGCGCGCCTACCGCCTCCGACCTGCGCATGCTGATGATGGTGGTGAAGACCATCACCGACCTCGAGCGAATCGGCGACGAGGCCGCCAAGATCGCACGCATGGCCAAGTTCATTCACCAGAGCGAACGTCTCAGCCTGCCGCGCTTCAACGAGGTCAAGTACATGTCCACGGTGGTGCTGGACATGCTGAGGAAGGCGCTCGACGGCTTCGCCCGCCTCGACGCCAGCAACGCCACCGTCATCGCGCGCCAGGACGACGAGGTGGACGAGGAGTTCCGCCTCAACCTGCGCCACCTCATCACCTTCATGATGGAAGATCCTCGCACCATCTCGGTGTCCATCGACATCCTGTTCGCCGCCAAGGCCATCGAACGCATGGGCGACCACGCCAAGAACATGTCCGAGTATGTGGTCTACATGGTCAAGGGCAAGGACGTGCGCCACACCTCGCTGGAAGAAATGGAAAAGGAACTGTTGTAATCGTTCCTGCCTGCAACACCGGCACTGGCAAACAAAAACGGGCTCGATCGAGCCCGTTTGTTTTTGTCTTCCGCGGAACGATTACTTGGCGGGCGGCACGTAGCCCGCCACCTGGTCGGCGCCGGCGCCGAAGAAATACTGCTCCATCTGCGTCAGCAGATACTTGCGCGCCTGCGGGTCGGCCAGGCTCAGGCGGTTCTCGTTGATGAGCATGGTCTGGTGGCGGGTCCAGCCGGCCCAGGCCTCCTTGGACACGCTGTCGAAAATCTTCTTGCCGAGTTCGCCGGGGACGGGCGGAAAGGCGAGGCCCTCGGCTTCGCGGCCGAGTTTGACGCAATGCACCATGCGGGTCATGTTCTGCTCCTGAAATCAGTCAAAGTGTAATGGCTCAATTATAAGCCCAGGCTTTTTTCGATGCGGCGGGCGAATACCGTCATTTCCTTGGCGGCCTGCACATCGCCCCTGGCCTGCGCCACCTCGATTCCCTGGCGATAGGCCGCGAGCGCATCATGGGCATTGCCCGACTCGTTGAGCGCCCGGCCCAGCAGCTTCCAGGCAGCGGAGTATTGGGGATCCTGCGCCACTGCCTTCTGCAGATGCGGCACCGCCCTGGCTGCTTCGCCCGCCCCCAGATAGGCATTGCCCAGGGAAAAGCGCAGCAGGGCGTTGTCCTTGCCGGCAGCCAGCATTTTTTCGAAGTTCTCGATGGCGGGGGTCATTTTCTCCAGAATGCTGGGGTCAGCACCACTAAAAAGGTAAACATTTCCAGGCGGCCGAGCACCATGGCAAAGGCGCAGAGCCAAGTCTGGAAATCGTTGAGCACGGCAAAGGTTCCCGAAGGGCCTACCTGGCCAAGCCCAGGTCCGATATTGGACAGCGTGGCGATGACGGCGGTAACCGCGGTCACCGGATCGAGGCCGGTCGCCATCATGACCAGGGTCATGATAACGGCAGTCAGCGTGAACACGAAGAAAAACACCAGCACGGCAAAGACAATCTGGTTGGGAACCGGCGCGCCGGCATAGCGCAGGGGGATGTGCGCATTGGGATGCAACAGGCGATTGAGCTCGCGATAGAGCTGCAGGAAGAGCAGGCGCGCACGGATCATCTTGATGCCGCCGCCAGTGGAGCCGGACGAGGTCGAGAAAGTGCCCAGAAGCAGCATCCACAGGCCGGCGAATGCCGGCCACAGGCCGAAATCGGTGGTGGCGTAGCCGGTGGTGGTAGCCACCGATACGGTATTGAACACGGCATGGCGCAAGGCCGTGCCGATATCGGAGTACTGGCCCATGCCCCAGAGGTAGACGCCGATCAGGACGCCGCTGATCAGCACGGTCAGGACGAAGGTCTTGGCTTCGCCGTCATGGCTGTACACGTTGAAGGTGCGGGAGCGCACGAAATTGAAATGGGTGGCGAAGTTGATGCCAGAGACCAGCATGAAGGTGATGGCGATGATCTCCAGCGCCTGCGAGTCGAAATGGCCGAAGGAGGCGTCGTGCGAAGAGAAGCCCGCCAGGCCCATGGTGGTGAAGGCATGCATCAGCGCATCGGTCCAGCTCATGCCGAACGCCCAGTAGGCGGCGAAACAGACGACGGTCAGGCCAGCGTAGATCAGCCACAGTCCCTTGGCGGTCTGCGCGATGCGCGGGGTCAGCCGGGTTTCCTTCATCGGCCCGGGGGTTTCCGCCTTGAACAGTTGGCGACCGCCGATGCCCAGCATGGGCAGGATGGCGACCGCCAGCACGATGACGCCCATGCCGCCGAACCACTGCATCTCGCCGCGCCAGATGTTGATCGATGCCGGCAAGTCGTCGAGCCCGGTGAGCACCGTGGCACCGGTCGCGGTCAGCCCCGAGACCGCCTCGAAATAGGCATCGGTGACGCTGATGTCGAGATACGACAGCAGCGGAAGCATGCCGAACAGCGGCAGCCCGGCCCACACCAGGGCCACCAGCAGGAATCCGTCCTTGATGCGCAGTTCGCGCCGGAAGGGACGAAACAGCCCCCACAGCAGCAATCCCGCGCCACAGGTAAATAGCAGGTCCTTGGCGAACAGATTCAGCGTCGGCTCCTCATTGAGCCAGGCCACCAGTATCGGCAGGCTCAGCGTGAGGCCGAACAGGAACACCACCCCGCCAAGCACGTGCAGCAGTGAAAACAGGGATTGCATCAAAAGAAGCCGAAGCCGACCTGGAAGAGTTTTTCGACCTTGGCAATGATGCGCTTGTTGAGGACGAAAATGATGACGTGGTCTTCCGACGCGATCTGCGTGTCGTGGTGCGCGATGAGCACCGCCTCGCCGCGTATGATGGCACCGATTGAGGCGCCTTCGGGCAGCTTGATTTCCTCGATGCGGCGGCCGACCACCCTGGAGGTCTTGGCATCGCCGTGCACCACCACCTCCAGCGCCTCCGCGGCGCCGCGGCGCAGGCTGTGCACGACCGCCATGTCGCCGCGGCGGATGCGCGACAGCAGCGGGCCGACGGTGGCCTGCGCCGGCGAGATGGCGATGTCGATCTGGCCGCCCTGCACCAGGTCGACATAGGACGCGCGGTTGATCAGCGCCAACACGCGACGGGCGCCCATGCGCTTGGCCAGCAGCGCAGACATGATGTTGTCTTCGTCATCATTGGTCAGCGCACAGAACATGTCCATGTCCTGGATGTTTTCCTGGTCGAGCAACTCCTCGTCGGTGGCTTCGCCCTGCAGTACCAGGGTACGGTTGAGCTCCGCGCTCAGCTGCGCGCAGCGCTGCTTGTTGTGGTCGATGATCTTGACTTCGTAGTCGCGCTCCAGCGCCGCCGCCAGGCGCCGGCCAATGTTGCCGCCGCCGGCGATCATGACTTTCTTGACCGGGCGGTCGATGCGGCGCAGTTCGCGCATCACTGGCTGGATGTCTTCCTTCTTCGCCAGGAAAAACACCTCGTCACCCGGCTCGATTACCGTGTGGCCCTCGGGCACGATGCCGCGGTCCTTGCGGAATATCGCGGCCACCCGGCAATCGAGGTTGGGCATGTGCTTGCGGATGACCTGCAGTTCGTGCCCGACCAGCGGGCCGCCATGATAGGCGCGCACCGCCACCAGGCGTACGCGGCCGTCGGCAAAATCCAGCACCTGCAGCGCTTCCGGGTGTTCGATCAGGCGGCGCAGGTAGTGCGTGATCTCCTGTTCCGGGCTGATGGTGTGGTCGACGGCGAAATGCCTGCGCGCCAGGGTTTCGCCGTTTTCTTCGTCGAGCGCGACGTAATCCATCGAGCGCAGGCGCGCCACCCGCACGGGCACGTTGAATTCGCTGGCGCAGAGCTTGCAGGCGACGAGATTGGTCTCGTCGCTCTGCGTCACCGCCACGACCATGTCGGCATCGGCGGCGCCCGCCTTTTGCAGCACCGAGGGGTGCGCGGCATGGCCCTGCACGGTGCGCAGATCGAAGCGGTCCTGCAGCAGCGCCAGGCGTTCGCGGTCCATGTCGACGACGGTGAGATCGTTGTTTTCGGCTACCAGGCTCTCCGCCAGCGTGCCGCCGACCTGGCCGGCGCCGAGGATGAGGATTCTCATGCTGCCTCGCTCAGCCCAGGTCTTCGTCGAGCCGCTTGCCGTGGCGGATATTGAGCTGCTTGAGCTTGCGGTAGAGATGGGTTCGTTCGAGGCCGGCCTTGTCCGCCACCCTGGTCATGCTGCCGCCTTCTTTCTGGATAAGCTGCTCGAAATACAGGCGCTCGAACATGTCGCGCGCCTCGCGCAAGGGTGCGTCCATGGGAATCACGTGCGAAATGGCGGGGCCGGTCGCCTGCTTCAGCGGCGCCACCACGCGATTGACGTCTTCGCTGTCGATCTCGTCGGACAGCGCGGCAATCGCCAGGGTGCGCACGGTGTTGTTGAGCTGGGGCAGGTTACCGGGCCAGTCGAAATGGCGCAGCTGGTTCAGCGCGGCAGTGCTGAACTTGCGCGGCGGGCATTCGCCGCTTTCGATGAGCTGCGTGAGCATGAAATTGGCGATGTCGGGAATGTCCTCGCGATGCTCCCTGAGCGGTGGAATGTGCACGCTGACGCTCGACACCCGGTAATACAGGCGCGCATCGAATTCGTTGGCCGCGATCAGTTCGTCGATGTTGCGGCTGGTCGCGCAGATCAGGCGCGCGGTACTGCCGTTGAGCTTGTCGATCAGCAGGGACAGGCCTTTTTGCTCCAGCCGGTTGAGGTCGCACAGTTCGGGAAGGTAGAGTGTGCCGTTTTCGACCTTCTCCGCCAGTTCGGAAGGCGAGGCCACCAGTTGGCCGCGCTCGGTGATCTCCACCCACGGCATGTTGGCCGGGTGCAGGAAGCGCGCGCACAGGTCGAAACCGCTGCCGGGCTCGCCCGACAGCAGCACCGGGTGAGTATGGCTGGCAATCTGGGCTAGGCGCTTTTTCAGGTCCTGCACCACCTGGCTCTTGCCCAGGGCGGAAAGCTCGAAGGAGGGTGCACGGCGCGCGACATCGATCTTCTTGATGGCCTTGGTCACGGTGGCGAGCAGCTTGGCCAGGGCGATCGGCTTTTCCAGGAAATCGACTGCGCCGAGCTTGGTCGCCTCGACCGCCGTGTCGATGGTGGCATGGCCCGACATCATCACCACCGGCATGGTGAGCTGGCCGCTGGCCGCCCATTCCTTGAGCAGGGTGACGCCGTCAGTATCCGGCATCCAGATGTCGAGCAAGACCAGGTCGGGGCGACGTTCGGAACGGTAGCGCCGCGCCTCCTCCGCATTTTCCGCAGCGTGCACGTCGTAGCCTTCCTCGGTCAGTATCTCCGACAGCAGGTCACGGATGCCGACCTCGTCATCCACTACCAAAACATAACCGCTCACTGCTTACCCCCTGTGGAATCCTTGTAAACCGGCAAAGCCACGCACACGCATGCGCCGCCGCCAGGCTGATTTTCCACCCGGATGCCCCCCCCGAGCTCTTCAACGATTTTTTTCACTATCGGCAAACCCAGTCCTGTGCCTTTCGGCTTGGTCGTGGCATACGGCTCGAACATCCTCGCCATCATGTGATCGGGAAAACCCGGGCCATTATCCGTAATGATCAGTTTCACGCTCTCTTCCGCCGATTCGGTGCGGATGCCGACCCGACCGTCCGGCTTCCCCGCCAGCGCATCCTGCGCATTTTGCAACAAATTATGTATCACTTGGCGCATGAGTGTGGAGTCGCCCGAGACCAGCGGCAAATCCGCAGACAGATCGGGCTGCACGCCAGCACTGTCATACAGGGTCAGCACCTCGCGCACCAGGGCGTTGAGGTCGAGCGGGGCGATCTGGGCGCTGGGCATGCGCGCATAGCTGGCGAAGGCATCGACCATGCTCTTCATGGCGCCCACCTGGTTGACGATGGTGCCGGTCGCGCGCGCCAGCATTTCGGCATCGCTGCCCGCCAGCTTGTCCTGCAGCCTGAGCGACAGGCGCTCGGCCGAAAGCTGAATGGGGGTGAGCGGGTTCTTGATTTCGTGCGCCAGTCGTCGTGCCACTTCACCCCACGCCGCATCGCGTTCGGCGCGGATGAGCTTGGTCACGTCGTCGAACACCAGGGTATAGCCGCGCTGCACCTCGGCGGGCAGTTTGCTGCCGCGGGCCAGCAGGATCTGCACGTGGCCGGGGCGGAATTCCAGCTGCGCGTTCCAGTCCTCGCCTTCGGCGGCGATGAAGCGCTCGGCCGCCTCCTCGCCGAACTTGCGCAGCGGCGTGCCGGGCTCGCCCCATTCGACCAGCGGCTTGCCGGAAAGGCTTTCGCCATCCGTTTCAAGGATGCGCGCGGCGGCATCGTTGACGGCGCGCACGCGCAATTTGTGATCGAGCGCGACCACGCCGGAAGACAGGTTGGCGAGCACGCTCTCCAGATAGGCCTTGGCCTGCTCGGTCTGCAACTGGTTGCGCTCGGCCTCGCCGCGCGCTTCCGACAGCTGCCGGGTCATGTTGTTGAAGGACTGGATCAACGCGCCCAGCTCGTCGCGACTCTGCACCGCCTGCATCTGCGAGAAGTCGCCCTTGGCCACCGCGCGGGTGCCGCGCGCCAGCGTGCGCAGCGGCGCGCCCATCTTGTCCGAAAGCAGGTAAGCGAGGGCGATGGTCAGCAAGAGCGCCAGCAGCAGGGTGAGGGTAAGCGCCATGCCGTACATGCGCTTCAGCCCCAGGCGCGATGCGGCGATCTCCTGATAGTCCCGATAGGCGCTCTGCACCGCTTCAGCATCGCGCGCCAGGCTCGGCGGCACCGCGTGCAGCACCTGCAGCACGCGCGTCTCGCCGGCGAACGAGGTACTGTAAACCGGTACCAGCACGCGCATGACCAGGCCCTTCTCCGGCAGGTCATCGACCCGGCTGTAGGCCTTCTCCTGCAGCACCTGCCAGAGAATGGCGCGTTCCGGGATCTCCGGCAGCAGGTCGGCCTTTTCGCCCGCGGCGGTGACAATCACGCCGCCCTTGTCGTCGAACAGCGTGGCTTCGTTCACCGCCGCCTGTTCGCGCAGGGCCGACAGCATGGTAATGACCGAGCCGGGCCCGGCATCGGACAGCGCCAGCGCCATGCGCTCGGTTTTCTTGCTGAGATCGACCAGCAGGTCGTCGAGCGCAGCCTGGCCGAGATTGACGCCGGAGGCGAGCGCGGTGTCGACGCGAACGTCGAACCAGGTCTCGATGCTGCGGTTGAGGAAAAACACCGAGGCGCCGAACACGATGGTTGCCGGCAGCAGCGCCACCAGGCCGAACCACAGCATCAGCCGTAAAGTCAGCTTGCTGCCGAACACGCCGGCGCGGATGCGCCGCCGCAACTGCCAGAGCTGCCAGCCCACCAGCACCAGCAGTGCCACGGCAATAACGGTGCCGACCACCAGCAGCAGGGGAAAGCTCTCAGAGAGCAGCGGCGTATCGCCGCTTGCCGGGAACAGCAATGCCAGGACCGCCGCGCCCAGGACGGCAGCGGCAACCAGAAGGTAACGCATCAAGGTGTGACTTCCCACTCGTGCCAGTCGCTTTCCACTTCCCATTTGCCGGAGGCCAGGGCGTTGATCTGCAGGGGCTTGGACAGCTGTCCCACATCCAGCCGCATGCGCAGCGCCAGCTTGTAGGCATTGCCGGCCTTGAGGCTTTTGCCGGGGGCTATCGCCCAGCTTTCGATGCGGCCAAGCTCGGCCAGCGCTTCGGGCAGGGTGTCATATGCCCTGAAACCCTCGGCGGTTTCCAGCTGGTAGCGGCGGGTAAGGGTACTGTAATTCAGGCGACCGGTGCGGCTGGCCACGGCAACATCCTCGTTGAACCACCATGAGCGCATGCGCTGCAGCTTGAATTCCGTCACGAAATTGAGCGGGATGCCTTTTTTCAGGCCTTCCTCCTGGGTCTTGTTGAGCCGCACATTGAGCGCCGCATCCAGCACCCAGTCATCGCCCGACGGCTGCAACGCCGCGTACAGCACCGTTACGGCATCCTCCGCCTGCGCCGGCTTCAGCGGCATGGCGGCAAGCGCGAGACAAAGCACGAGGAACAAACAACGGCTGGCGGAAAAACTAGGCGGGCGTTTTCCAGGTGCGCTGGAGCAGGGCATAGTAAAAACCGTCGTGGTTGTCATCTGGCAAGAGTTGGCCGTCGCCCAGTTCCGACGGCAGCGCCAGCAAAGCGGCATCAGCATGGCGCGCCACGAAACTTTTTATCTGTTGCGCGTTTTCCTCGGGAAAGATGGAACAAGTCGCATAAAGCAATTTACCACCGGGGGCGAGTGTCTGCCAGAGCGCATCGAGAATCGCCGCCTGCTGGCCGGCGAATTTGGCGATATCCTGCGGCCGCCGCAGCCACTTGATGTCGGGATTGCGCCGTACCACGCCGGAAGCGGAGCAGGGCACGTCGGCGAGGATGCGGTCGTACGGCCGCCCGTTCCACCAGGACTGCGGCCGGCCCGCGTCGCCCGCCTTCAGTTCCGCCGCCAGCCCCAGCCGGTCGAGGTTCTGCTGCACGCGGGCGAGGCGCTCGCCGTCGGCATCCAGGGCCAGCAGCGCGGCAGCAGCGCATTCGAGCACATGGCCGGTCTTGCCGCCGGGCGCGGCGCAGGCGTCGAGCACGCGCATGCCATCCTGCACGTCGAGCAGCCGTGCCGCCCACTGCGCCCCGGCGTCCTGCACCGAAACACGGCCGTCGAGAAACCCCGGCAGCTTGTCCACCGGCACCGGCTTTGCCAAAGTCAGCGCGAACTCGCCGGTCTGCCGCGCCGCCTGCCCGGCAGCCTGCAGTTCGGCCTGGTAGGCGGCGACGTCGGATTTTCTGCGGTTGACGCGCAAGGTCATCGGCGGGTGCAGCTGGCTGGCGGCAAGGATGTCCTGCCATTTTTCAGGATAGGCCTGCCTGAGCTTGTCCACCCACCAGTCCGGGAAGTTGGTTTTGCCGCCCTGGGATTCGCGCGCCGCTTCGAGCAATTCCGCCTGCCGGCGCGAAAAGTTGCGCAGCACCGCATTGACCAGGCCTTTCAGGTGTCGCGGCGCGGATTTGACTGCATTGTCCACCACCGCATACGGCGCCTCCTGCGTGTACGCCAGTTGGTACAGCGCCGCCAGCAGCAGGGCGTGGGCATAGGGGTCGTCGAGCGGCTTTTTCAGCAGCTGCGACAGCACTGCCTCCAGCGTGCCCTTGTAGCGCAGTGCGCCATAGGCCATGTCGAGCACCGCACCGCGGCGGGAGGGGTTCAGTGAAGCGGTCTGCAGCGCCTGGGTAAGGGTGCGGCCCCGCAGAACTTTGGAAAGCACATCGGCGGCCAGGGCCGCCGATGCATTGGAGGGGCTGCCGGCAGGCTTATGCGCCACGCGCGAGGGTCATCAGTCTCGACACGCGCTCGTCGGTCGAGGGGTGGGTGGAGAACAGGCTCTTGATGCCGTCGCCCGAGAGCGGGTTGATGATCATCATCTGCGCGGTTTCGGGATGCGCCTCGGCCACCGGCATGGGCAGGCCCTTGGCGTAGGCCTCGATCTTTCTCAGCGCGGATGCCAGTGCTTCCGGATCGCGCGAGATTTCCGCACCGCCGGCATCGGCGCCGAACTCGCGGCTGCGCGAGATCGCCATCTGGATCAGCATGGCCGCAATCGGCGCGACGATCATTACCGCCAGCGCTACGAAGGGGTGCGGGCGATCCTCGCCGCGGCCGCCGAAAAACATGGCGAAATTGGCCAGCATGGAAATGGCGCCGGCCACGGTGGCGCTCATGGTGGAAATCAGGATGTCGCGGTTCTTGACGTGCGCGAGCTCGTGCGCCATCACCCCGCGCAGTTCGCGCTCGGACAACAGCTGCATGATGCCGGTGGTTGCGGCCACGGCGGCGTGCTCGGGATTGCGGCCGGTGGCGAAGGCATTGGGCTGGGCCTGGTTGATGATGTACACGCGCGGCATGGGCAGGCCGGCATTGGTGGCCAGCTCGCGCACGATGGCGTAGTAACGGCCGCCGCTCTGCGCATCGACTTCCTGCGCGTTGTACATGCGCAGCACCATCTTGTCCGAGTTCCAGTAGGCGAACACGTTCATGCCGGCGCCGATCAAGAGCGCGATCAGCATGCCCTGCGCACCGCCCAGCAACATGCCGACCGCGCCGAACAGGGCGACGATGCCGGCCATGAGGATGGAGGTCTTGACCCAGTTGAACATATGCTCGGATGCTCCTCGAAAACAGCCTCAAACCAGCACTATAGATGCGGTTGCCGGCAAAAAATTCAATTGCCCAGGCTGGCACCCGCGGCGATTTGCCCGCCGGCCAGAAGAGCCGTCGCGTCCATGCGCCGGGTACCGGGTTTCTGCAGTTCGCGCAGCCGCAGCGCCCCCGCGCCGCAGGCCACCACCAGTCGGCCGGCCGCCGCCTGCAGCACCTCGCCGGGGCGGCCCTTGCCTGGCACGGCTTCGGCCTGCCAGATTTTCAGCGACTCGCCATTGAGCAAGGTCCAGGCGCCGGGCACCGGATTGAAGGCGCGGATTCTGCGCGCCAGCGCTTCTGCCGGCAACGTCCAGTCGAGTTGCGCTTCCTCCCTGGACAGCTTGCTGGCGTAGGTCACGCCCGCTTGCGGCTGCGGCACCGGCTCAAGCTCGCCCAGCCTGGCGAGCGCCTCGACGATGGCCTGCGCCCCCAGCATGGCGAGCTTGTCATGCAGGCTGGCGCCGGTGTCGGTATCGAGAATGGGCAGGCGCTTTTCCAGCAGCACCGGCCCGGTGTCGAGCCCGGCCTCCATCTGCATGATGCAAATGCCGGTCTCGCTGTCGCCCGCCTCGATGGCGCGCTGGATGGGGGCGGCGCCGCGCCAGCGCGGCAGCAGCGAAGCATGGATGTTGAGGCAGCCGCGCGCCGGGATGTCCAGCACCGCCTGCGGCAGGATGAGGCCGTAGGCGGCCACCACCATGACTTCGGCAGCGGCGGATTTCAGCGCTTCGTGGCTGGCCGGATCCCTGAGGCTGGCCGGCTGGAAAACCGCGAAACCGCGCTTCTCGGCCTCCTGCTTGACCGGGCTCGGCGTGAGCTTCATGCCGCGACCGCTGGGGCGGTCGGGCTGGGTCAGCACCAGCGCCACTTCATGCCCGGCATCGGCAATGGCCACCAGGGCGGCCCGGGCGAATTCGGGCGTGCCCGCGAAGATCAGTCTCATCGATTGCCTAGAGCACCGGCTGATGCTCGGTGCGGGCCTGCTTGTGCTCGCGCTCCTGCTTGACCAGCTTGGTCTTGATGCGCACCTGCTTGAGGCGCGACAGGTATTCCACGAACACGCGGCCCATGAGATGGTCCATCTCGTGCTGCACGCAGACGGCGAGCAGGCCGTCGGCATCGAATTCGTAAGGCTCGCCGTCGCGATTGAGGGCGCGCACGCGGATTCTCTCGGCGCGGCGCACCTTGTCGTAGATGCCGGGCACCGAGAGGCAGCCTTCTTCCCACTCGATGTCGCCCGACCTGGAAACGATTTCCGGATTGATCAGCACGCGCAGGTCGCTCTTGTCTTCGCTGATGTCGATGACGATGACACGCTCGTGCACGTCGACCTGGGTCGCCGCCAGTCCGATGCCGGGCGCGGCATACATGGTCTCGGCCATGTCGTCGACCAGCTTGCGCATGCGTTCGTCCACCTTCTGCACCGGCTTGGCCACCGTGTGCAGTCGCGGATCGGGGTAGCGGAGAATGTTAAGCTTGGCCATAAATGCTTGTGTTTGCAGGGGCTTGATCGCAGACTTTCAGGAAACGCGTCAACAAATGCTAAATTCCTGTCGGCTATGTCCGTAAACGCAACAGTAGCCTCTCCACGAAAATTAGACAAGGTCTAAACATGCGCAAACTGCTGTCCGCCCTGACTCTATCCGTCCTCGCCCTGTCCGCGTCTGTCTGGGCGGAAGACCTGGGAATCCAGGAAAATGCTCCGGACCGGCATGTGGTAGTCAAGGGCGACACCCTGTGGGACATCTCCGGCAAATTCCTCACCCAGCCCTGGCGCTGGCCGGAAATCTGGCAACTCAACAAGGAGAGCATCAAGAACCCGCACTGGATCTACCCAGGCGACATCATCGTGCTCGACCGCTCGGGCGCGCAGCCGCGCCTGCGCCTGCTCAAGGGCGATGCCCACGGCCTCAGCACCGTCAAGCTGTCGCCCGGCGTGCGCGAAGAGCGGATTGAGAGCGGCGCCATCCCCACCATTCCCATTTCCGCCATCCATGCCTTCCTGACGCAGCCGCGCGTGGTCTCCGCTGGTGCGCTGGATTCCGCCCCCTTCATCCTCGGCAGCAACGACGAACGCGTGATTTTCGCGCGGGGCGACGAGGCTTATGCCACCGGCGGGCCCGCCGACGTCAGCCGCTGGAACATCCTGCGCCCGGGCAAGGCCCTCAATGACCCGGAAAGCGGCGAGCTGCTGGGCTATGAAGTCGAATACATCGGCGATGCGCGCACCCTGTCGCCCGGCGCACCGCAGAAGATCCTCATCACGCGCACCGCACAGGAGGCGCTGGCCAAGGACAAGCTGCTCGCCGCGGTCGAGACCGACACCTTCGAATACGTGCCGCGCGCACCCGAGTCCAGCGTCAACGGCCGCATCATTTCGGCCTACGGCGGCCTGACTGACAGCGCGCGCTTCCAGACCGTGGTGCTCAACCGCGGCAGCAGCCACGGCCTCGCCCCCGGCCACGTGCTGGCGATCTACCACACCGGCAGTACCGTCAAGCTGAGCCGCGACGAGCAGGAAAAAATGACCTGGCTGGCCTCGCGCAACAGCAGCGTTCCCGATGGCGGCGCCTGGCTGTACAGCGACGTGCGCTGCCTCAAGGACGCCAGCAGCAAGCTCACCTACGACCAGGCCGCCGACCTCAAGGCAGTGACCCGCGTGGGCTGTCTCGAACACGACGAAAGCAAGGTCAAGCTGCCCGATGCGCGCACCGGCCTGGTCATGGTCTATCGTGTCTTCGACAAGGTTTCCTATGCGCTGGTGATGCAGTCCGACGGGCCGGTGTTCCTGCTGGACACGGTGAAAAACCCGTAAGCCGATGTCGATTCCGCCCGCCAAATGACGCTACACTGCCACCGCCCCCCGGGGCGGTTTTTCTTTTCCGATCAACAGCAAGCAAGAGGGGACCATGACCCAGGACCTGGATAAGGCGCGCAATCTCACGCAGATCATCTATTTTCTGTACATCGCATCGGTCATTGCCGGCATCACCGCCATCATCGCCGTCATCATCAATTACCTGAAGCGCGACGAGGTCGCGGGCACCTGGCTGGAAAGCCATTTCCGCTGGCAGATCCGCACCTTCTGGTTTGCCGTCCTGTGGGGAGCCATCGGCATGCTGACGTCGTGGCTCGGCATCGGCATCGTGATCTGGATCGCGGCCGGCATCTGGGCCATCTACCGTATCGTCAAGGGCATGCTGAACTTCTACGACGGCAAGCCCATGTACCAGGACGCCTGAACGCCGTGGAAGATCGCGAAGCCTGGCTGAGGCTCGCACTCGTTCCCGGCATCGGCGAGGCCGCGCTGCATCGGCTCATCGAGGCATTCGACTCGCCCGAGGCCGCGCTTGCCGCCTCGCGCACGCAACTGCAGCCGCTTTTGCGGGCAAATCAGATCGAGGCCCTGCAGGCCGGGCCGGATGCGGGCTTGCTGAAGGAAAGCCTGGCCTGGCTGGGTGATGAGGCCCACCATCTCGTCACCTGGCTGGATCCGGACTATCCGCAGCAACTGCGCGAAATGGCCGATCCGCCGGCATTGCTTTACGGCAAGGGCCGACGCGAGCTGCTCGGCGGCAACGGCCTTGCCATCGTCGGCTCGCGTACCGCCACCGCCCAGGGCGAGGCCAATGCCGAGGCCTTCGCAAGGATTCTGTCGGAAGCCGGCATCACCATCGTCAGCGGACTGGCGCTGGGCATCGACGCGGCCGCGCACCGCGGCGGCCTGAAGGGCAAAGGCTCGACCATCGCCGTGGTCGGCACCGGCCTCGACCGGGTCTACCCGGCGCGCAACAAGGCGCTGGCGCACGAAATCGCGCAAAACGGCCTGCTGCTGTCCGAATTCCCGCTCGGCACGAATTCCGCGCCCGGCCATTTTCCCAAGCGCAACCGCATCATTTCCGGGCTTTCCCACGCCGTGCTGGTGGTGGAAGCCGCGCTCAATTCCGGCTCGCTCATCACCGCCCGGCTGGCGCTGGAACAGGGGCGCGAGGTCATGGCCATACCGGGGTCCATACATTCGCCGCTGTCCAAGGGCTGCCACGCCCTCATCAAGCAGGGCGCCAAGCTGGTGGAGTCGGCCCAGGACATCGTCGAGGAGCTGGCCTGGCCAGCCGTGGCGGCCGTACCCGCCCCCCCGGGCACGAGCCGGGAGCGCATTGAGCCGGTTTTGCAACACCTCGGCCACGATCCGCTCAGCCTGGACCAACTGGCCGAACGCAGCGGGTTGACGGTGGAAGCGCTTTCGGCGAAGCTGTTGACGCTCGAACTGGAAGGGCTGGTTGCCCAGCTTCCCGGTGGACGCTACCAACGACTCTCATAAATTTATGCTCGAAATCCTGGTCTATTTGTACGAAAGCTACCGCATGGCCGAACTCGCGCCCGACCGCGACACCCTGGAGAAGAAGCTGTTTGCCGCCGGCTTCGATGCACCCTCGGTGAAGGACGCGCTCGACTGGTTCGGCCGCATGACCACGTCCGAGGTGCATCCGCGGCTGTCTGAAAACGCGCATTTCCGCCACTACGCGCGCGAAGAACTGGAAAAGCTCGACGACGACTGCCGCGCCAGCCTGCGCTTCCTGGAAGAGGCGCAAATCCTCGACGCCGAATCGCGCGAATGGGTCATCAACGGCCTCATGCATCTTTCCGGCGAAGACATCGGCCCCCAGGAAGTGCGCTGGATGAGCCTGGTCGTATTGTGGAGCCGCGGCCACATCGAACATTTCACCTTTCTCGAAGAAATGCTGCTCAACGAGACCACCCTGCACTGAACATGAAACTCGTCGTCGTTGAGTCCCCTTCCAAGTCCAAGACCCTGAAAAAATACCTGGGCGGGGATTACGAAATCCTCGCCTCCTACGGCCACGTCCGCGACCTCGAACCCAAGACCGGCGCAGTCGACCCGGCCAACAACTTCGCCATGAAGTACCGGATCATCGAGCGCAACCAGAAACACGTCGATGCCATCTGCAAGGCGGCAAAAAAGGCGGACGAAATCCTGCTCGCCACCGACCCGGACCGCGAAGGCGAGGCGATTTCCTGGCACCTGGCCGAAATCCTCAACGAGAAGAAACTGCTCAAGCCGGGCAAGCTGAAGCGCGTCGCCTTCTACGAAATCACCGAAAGCGCGGTCAAGGATGCGGTTGCTCATCCGCGCGAGGTTTCCATGGACCTGGTCAACGCCCAGCAAGCGCGCCGCGTTCTGGATTACCTCGTCGGCTTCAACCTGTCGCCGCTGCTGTGGAAGAAGATCAGCCCCGGCCTTTCCGCCGGCCGCGTGCAAAGCCCCGCGCTGCGCCTCATCGTCGAGCGTGAGGAGGAGATCGAGAAGTTCAAGCCGCGCGAATACTGGACCCTGCATCTCGACACGCACAAGGACAAGCAGGCCTTCTCGGCCCGCCTCACCCATTTCGAGGGCGAAAAGCTCACCCAGTTCTCGATCGAGGACGAGGTGCGCCAGGCACAGATTCTCAAGCTGCTGGAAGCCAAGGAAACCAGGGTCATGCAGGTGGAGAAAAAGCGCAAGGCGCGCCACGCGCCGCCGCCTTTCACCACCTCGACCATGCAGCAGGCTGCGGTGCGCCAGCTGGGCATGACCACGGACCGCGTCATGCGTACCGCGCAGCAGTTGTATGAAGGCATCGACATCGGCTCCGGCACCGTCGGCCTCATCACCTACATGCGTACCGACTCGGTCAACCTCGCCAAGGAAGCGGTTGCCGATATCCGCGCCTTTGTCGGCAAGACCTTCGACAACGACTACCTGCCGAGTCAACCCATCCACTACCGCGCCAAGACCAAGAACGCGCAGGAAGCGCACGAAGCCATTCGCCCCACCGGCGTCGCACGCACGCCGGACAGCCTGAAAGGCTTCCTGTCGCAGGATCAGCATCGCCTGTACGAGCTGATCTGGAAACGCGCGGTGGCCTCGCAAATGACGTCCGCCCAGTTCGACACCGTGGCCGCCGATTTGATGGTCCAGCAGGGCGTGTTCCGCGCCACCGGCCAGACCCTCGCCTTCGCCGGCTTCCTCGCGGTCTACCACGACGACGAGGAGGACGAGGAGGAGGCCAAGCTGCCGCAGCTCAAGGAAGGCGAAATCCTGCCGATCGACAAGCTCTACGGCGAACAGCATTTCACCCAGCCGCCGCCGCGTTACACGGAAGCCTCTCTGGTCAAGGCGCTGGAGGAATTCGGCATCGGCCGTCCCTCCACCTACGCCAGCATCATCTCCACGCTGCAGGACCGCGAGTACGTGGTGCTCGACAAGAAGCGCTTCGTGCCCACCGACATGGGTCGCATCGTCAACGGCTTCCTCACCCTGCACTTCACGCATTACGTCGATTACGACTTCACCGCCAAGATGGAGGACAAGCTCGACGACGTCTCCAACGGCAAGCAGGTGTGGACCAAGCTGCTGGAAGCCTTCTGGAAGGAGCTCGAGCAGACCCTGGCGGCGAAGCAGGATGTCGAACGCGGCATTCCGCTCGACGAGAAATGCCCCAAGTGCGGCGCCGTACTCAACCTGCAGGCCAGCAAGCGCGGCCTGTTCATCGGCTGCTCGGCCTATCCGAAATGCGACTACACCCGTCCGCTGCACGGCAACGAGGGCGGCCCCGCGGTGCTGGGCAAGTATCCCGGCGGCGAGGACGTGCTGCTGATGAACGGCCGCTACGGCTGGTACGTGCAGGTCGGCCCCACGCCGGAAGACAAGAAGGCGCCCAAGCCGCGCCGCGCCTCGCTGCCCAAGGGCATGGCAGCGGAAGACGCGACCCTGGAAGATGCACTGAAGTGGCTGTCGCTGCCGCGCGAAGTCGGCCACAACCCCAAGACCGGCCTGCCCATCGTCGCCAACATCGGCCGTTTCGGGCCTTACCTGCTGCACGACGGCAAGTTCAAGTCGATTCCCAAGGATGACGACGTCTACACCATCGACCTCGCGCGCGCGGTCGAAGTGCTGGAAATGCCCGCCACGCGCGGGCGCGGCGCCGCCGCAAGCGAGAAGAAGGAACTCGGCAAGCACCCGGACGACGGCAAGCCGGTCAACCTGCAGAATGGCCGCTACGGCTGGTACGTGAGCCACAACAAGGTCAACGCCACCCTGCCCAAGGACCTCGACCCGCAAGGCGTCACCCTGCTGGACGCGCTGCCGCTGATCGCCGCCAAGGCCGAGAAGGGCGGCACGACCAAGAAAGCGGCAAGCAAAAAAGCGCCGGCCAGGAAGCCCGCCGCAAAAAGCTGATCTGTTTTTTGAACAAAGAGGACGGGAGGACACGAGGAAAAGCCTGGTCTTGACCTCCTGTCCTCTTGTCCTCCTTGTTAATTGAATTTCATGTCTGTCCTCAACATCTCCACCTACAAGTTCGTCACCCTGGATGACCGCGACGGCCTGCGCGCACAAATGCAGGCGCGGTGCGACGCGCTCGATCTCAAGGGCACCATTCTGCTCGCGCCCGAGGGCATCAATATTTTCCTCGCCGGCGATGCAGATGCCATTCACGGCTTCATGGACTGGCTGCACCAGGATGCGCGCTTTGCCGATATCAAGGCCAAGGAAAGCTGGTCGGAATCGGTGCCGTTCAAAAAAATGCGCGTGCGACTGAAGAAGGAAATCATCACCATGAAGGTGACGGACATACGCCCCGAGGAGCACCGCGCAGCAACGGTTTCACCCGCTCGGCTGAAGGCCTGGCTGGACCGCGGCCGCGACGAGGCCGGACGCGAAATTGTCATGATCGACACGCGCAACGCCTTCGAAGTGGAAGCCGGATCCTTCGTCAATGCCGTGGATTTCGGCATCGAGCGCTTTTCCCAGTACCCCGATGCCATTGCCGCGCAGCGTCATGTGCTTGAAGGCAAAACCGTCGTGACCTTCTGCACCGGCGGCATACGCTGCGAAAAGGCCGTGCTGTACATGAATCGTCTGGGCATGCAAAACGTCTATCAGCTCGATGGCGGCATTCTGAAGTATTTCGAGGAAGTCGGCGGCGCACACTGGTCGGGCAACTGCACGGTCTTCGATGAGCGCAGCGCGCTCGACCCTGGGCTTGTGCCTGTGCAGGAGCCGCTGCCGCACCGCTGACGTTTCATCCGGCCAAAAAAAACGGGGACCGCAGTCCCCGTTTTTCCTGGAAAAGTCCGATTACTTCATCGGAACCAGTTCCACGCGGCGGTTCATGTAACGGCCCTTCTCGGTTTCGTTTTCCGCAACAGGCCTGGACTCGCCGTAACCCTTGGCGGTCAGTCGGTCAGCCGCGATGCCCTTGCCGATCAGGTAATCGCGCACGGCATTGGCACGACGCTGGGACAGGTCCATGTTGTAGGCATCGGAGCCCATCGAGTCGGTATGGCCGGCGACTTCGACTTTCGCATCGCCCCATTCCTTCAGCGTTGCAGCGGCATTGTCCAGCACCCCAGCGGCTTCCGGAAGCAGGACTGCCTCATCGTAATTGAAATTCACGCCTTCCAGGGTCAGCGTCTTGGGCTCGACCGCAGCAGGCGGGCAGCCATCGGCGGTCTTGGCAAACACCGTGGGGCACTTGTCCACGCCATCCACGAGACCATCGCCATCGGTATCAATTTCGCAGCCGTCCGCGTTCACCTTGCGGCCGGCAGGGGTGCCGGGGCACTTGTCGAGGCCGTCCACCACGCCGTCGCCATCGCTGTCGAGCTCGCAACCATCGGCGTTCACCGTGCGGCCTTTCGGCGTATTGGGGCACTTGTCCTTGTCATCGGTCACGCCGTCGCCGTCGCTGTCCTTGGGTGCGGGATCCTTGCAGGCCGTGCCGAACAACTGCTGGCCCGGGCAGCCAATGGTCTTGAACAGTTCATGGCCAATGGTTTTGCCGGTCGGGCTGGCCACGTTGGACGGGTCATAGTAGCCCTCTTGCGCGTGAGCGCTCATCGCGCCTGCGGAAATGAGCGCGGCGCCCATGAGTTGGATGACGAGATGTTTCGTACGCATTGGTTAACTCCTCTTATTGGTTGATCAAACGTTTACCCGCGGCCGGTGAATCCATGCCGCCTGAACCTTGCTCCCTTCGCTCCCTTGTTTAAACTGGCGAAACTCGAGGCGCATCTTTTACTTATAGATAATATTTCCGCTTTTTCTCGGCTTATGCGGAAAAGTGTCTGCATTAGCGCAGATTTTCTGTGCAATCCGTTTTTATTATATCGGCAGAACCTTAACATTTCCCATTTATCGGTTATCGATCCCCGCATGAACCAGAAAAAAAAGCTCCTGCTCGTCATGGAGGCGGGCGGCTACGACAACCTGCAGCCCCTGTTCAATGCGATGGGTTTCGAGGTGGCCGTCGAGAATTCGGCGCGGCGCGGCATGGCTCGCCTGAAAGCGTGGCAACCGGATTTCGTCGTCGCGGATTTCTACAAGCGTTATTTCCATGACCGTGTCAGCAACCTGGAATCGCTGCTGGCGGTCGCCACGCGCAATCCCGCTACCCGCATCATCGTCATTTTCGATCCGTTCCATGCGGCCGACCTGGATCTGCTGAAGCAGCGCCATCGCATCGATGCGGCATTGGCGCTGCCGCTGTCGACAGCCGCACTTCAGCAGGCCGTGTCCGGCGCGACATAGCGCCACTCGCCCGGCGCCAGATCGTCCGACAGCGAGTAGGCGCCCATTCTTTCGCGATGCAGGGCTTCGACGCGATTGCCGGCCGCTGCAATCATGCGCTTGACCTGGTGATACTTGCCGCCGGTGAGAGTCAGTTCGAGGGTATGTGCGTCACGGGCGACGGCCGACTGCGCAGCCACTGGCTCGGGATCATCATGCAGCACGACGCCTTTGCGCAGCGCATTCAGCTGTTCTTCTGACAGAGGATGCTTCACCGTTGCGCGGTAGACCTTCTCGATGCTCTTCCTGGGCGAGGTATAGACATGCAGAAACTGTCCGTCGTCCGTCAAGAGCAGCAGCCCGGTGGTGTCCTCGTCCAGCCTGCCCACCGTCTGCAGCCCGCGATTGCGCAGCTGTATCGGCAGCAGGCCCAGCACGCTTGGGTAGTGCTTGGGCTTTTGCGAACACTCGTAGCCGGACGGCTTGTGCAACATGACATAGGCCTTTTCGCGGTAGCGCCAATCCTCGCCGTCGACAGTGAAAATCAGGTCATGCGCCGTGACTTCAACATCGGGATCCAGGATTTCCTCTCCCGCCAGGCTAACGCGTCCGGACATGACCAGCGCCCGGCATTCGCGCCGGGTCCCGAATCCCTGGGATTGCAATAATTTTGTGAGGTTCATGTTGTCGTGGACGGGCCTGCCCGGCAGATTACTTGTCGTGCTCGAGCAGCGCACGCATTTCGTCGAATCGCGCCATATCGGCCTTGTCCGGCCGCGGATACTCGAGATCCAGCGACTTCAGCGTGTCGCGCACGATTTCCGCCACGCTCAGGCGCATGTAATCCTTGTTGTCTGCCGGAATGGCATACCAGGGCGCCCAGGGGCGCGAGGTCTCATTCAGCGCCTCTTCGTAGGCCTGCTGGTATTTGTCCCAGTGCGCGCGTTCGGCCACGTCGTTTTCGGAAAATTTCCAGTGTTTCTCGGCATCGTTCAAGCGCGACAGAAAACGCTTGCGCTGCTCATCCCTGGACACGTTGAGAAAGAACTTGAGGATCACCGTACCGTTGCGGGCCAGATGCTGTTCGTGCTCGCGTATCGATTCGTAGCGGCCTTCCCAGATACCCTTCCCGTTCTTTCCGTTCGGCAGGCGCTGTGCCGCCAGAAACTCCGGATGCACCCGCACCACCAGCACTTCCTCGTAGTAACTGCGGTTGAATACGCCGATGCGCCCGCGCTCGGGCAGATGCCGGGTCGTGCGCCAGAGAAAATCATGGTCGAGTTCTTCCGCCGACGGTGTCTTGAATGACGTCACATGGCATCCCGCCGGGTTGACTCCGCTCAGCACTGCACGGATTGTGCCGTCCTTGCCGGCTGCGTCCATGGCCTGGAAAATCAGCAGCAAAGCGTAGCGGTCGTGCGCATACAGCACCTGCTGCAGCTTGTCGATTTCCGCTACGCATGCCGCCAGGCGGCGTTCGCATTCTTCGTCATCCGGCGCTTTCTTGCCGGGGTCGGAGACGGCCTTTTTCAGTCTAAAGCTGGCATCCGCCGGAACAAGATATGCATGCGGCGCGGCCTTTGTAGGTTCTCGAAAATCATGAGAAATCATATATCTGCAAATCAATAGTGTTATCAATTAATTTGAGAAAACTTCTAGGTGTCATTCTCAAAATACCTGAGCAATTCCTATTCTATTCTCATCAAAAAGGAATTAGCCATAACGAAAGGCCTCAGCCGATCCTAAGCAAGCATCCAGCATAGCAAAGGGTAACGGGGCCGCTTCTCGGCCTAAGAAGTCGCTTAATGTACAAGGAACAGATGGCGGCTAACGAGCCGGAGCGGATGCTCATTGCTCTCCACAATGTGTGATTGCAAGACTTGTCCCTGAGCTTTTTCGTGCTTAGGATAGTGAATTCAGAAACAGTGAAACACACCCAAGCGGTGGCCAGATAAATGGGCGAAATTGCTAGAGGACAACAATCTGTCCTCCTTGCACTGGACACGGAGACCGGTAACCTCATCAAGGCTGAGGAACTTCTCGCCATGGACGAGGAGGCGCTACGGGCACTGCGACGCGCGTCGTTGGAAGGCGTGAAGCGTTCTGGGGTGTTGGAAAATCAGCCACGCTTGCGTTGCGCCCTCTGCGAAGGCCCGGTCCACATCTCCATGCGTCGAACGGAAGCCGGCAATCGTTGGTTCTCGCATCATGGCGAAGTGATGGAGTGTCCTTATCGAGCCGAACGGCGGATGTCGCCCGAGGAGCAGTTCGCCTGGCAGTACCAAGGGCAGCAGGAAGGCGCCGAGCACAAGCGGCTCAAGCACTTTATCGCCGACTGGGTCGAACGCGAACCGGGATTTCAATCCGTTTGGCGGGATAAGGTCCGGCCGTCAGCACTCAGGTCCGGGGAGTGGAAGCGTCCGGATGTCCGGGCAACCATTGGCAAAATGGAGATCGTCTTCGAGATTCAGCTTTCATATACCTTCCTGTCAGAAGTTCTCCGGCGGGATGCCTTCTACTGCGAAGAGCACGTACACATCTTTTGGATCTTCCGAAAGTTTGAACCTCATCGGGAAGTGATTCGGGACGAGTTCTTCCACAACCGAAGGAATATTTTCGTCCTTGATGCCGACGCAGAATACGAGACTGCAAGGCGCGGCCGTCTCACGCTACGCTGTCATTATCAGACACCGTCACTCGCTGGCGATGTCTTGACCGAGCAGTGGGGCTCCCGATATGTCCATCTTGATGAGCTTATCTATCCCGAACCGCAGTACCGCCCATACTACCGGGATTTCGATCTTGCTCGGCTCCGGCTCCTTCGACTTGCCCTTGTCCGATCCGTCATGCGTTGGGGGCGCGCCAGGAAGGCGGGACAAGGCGAGGCTCCTGAAGCGTTTGGCTCCGTCCGAAGTGCCTGGCATGCGTTGGTGCGGGCTGTTCCAATGGAGTGGCCAGAAGAATTTTCTGAGTATGAGTTCCTTGCCGACCATCTGCCAAGATTGCTTTCGATCAAGTACGGTAGATCCATCGGATACCGCTACAAGACAGTTTGGGAGGTCCTCAACGCAGCGCTCGGTATCGCGCAGAAATCCAAGCGCCCCTACAACATCCTTTACCTCATAGCGGTCAAGTATTACAAACCACCACTCGGTCCCGAGCATCAGGCACGGATTGACAACCATGGCGAGGAAGTGAAGCGATCAATACGCGCCGGGCACGAACGCTTCCTACGCGACCAGCGCTATGATTGTGCTGCCGCGATTGTGCTTCCGGAACTCCTACCTTTGCTCAGGAGCCGCTACGGTGTTCCGGATGACTAAAAACTGACGCGATAGGGGTACTGATTGAATCCATCAGCCGCGCATCGGAAGTACGGAATATTTTGGCTAATGTCTGTTGTTGGCCGGGGAGCAGTCATCAATGTTCGACGTAACTGAGCTGCGATGGCTGGTGAAGCCAGTAGTTGCCGGTCTGGGTGACAGAAGGGGTAGAGCGCTCAGCGCTCCTTGTTTGCAGAACTTTCTTGGCCACAGTTTGTTCAATGTTTGCCTGTGCTCGGACTTGGTTCACGGTGTTGATGTGCTTGATGTAGTCCTGCAGATTTTTCTCCGCGTGTTCGAGGAAAAAGAAATTATTTCAGAGGCTACGCGCATAGCTTGCTCTGCATCTGAGATATGCTTGCCGCGCTACAAGTGGTGGTAAAACGTGGCATAACCAACTGCGGTCTCGCCCAATGCGGGTGAGTCCCACAACCGATAAGCGCCAAGTATGGGGGTACGGCTTCTTCTATGTGAATGCCAGCGTAGCCTTCGCAGCTGGACATCCTCACCACGAGTGATCCGCCAGGCGCTTAGTTCTCTGGCCGCAAATGGTCATTTAATTCCTCCCACGGCATAGGGCCGAATAATCGAAATCATGACATCAGAAATTTCTTCCTATCTTTCCGATAACCCTTAATTGCAAGCAACATGAAGCCCCCTAGACTCGCCCATGCGGCTTTTTCATATCGGCCCAGCAAAGCCTCTCGTATCACATCGGTCATGGGAGCAAGGGCACCGTGAATATTCACGCGACCAACGAAACATTCACCTGCTGCTAGAATTGAGATGAAGCTTGTCACACCCAACACGATAGCCAGCTGAGTTCGTTTCGAGTGGGTCAGGATGACCAAAAATTCTTCAAACCATTCCAACATTTTAGCTCCCTCTCGTCTGCTGCATCCTCTCGCCGAACCTTTGTGCCCAGCACCTTCTAGGCGTCCCTAATCACTTCTTATCCTTCGGGGGGCAGGGGTCGTTGCCGTAGGAGTCCCTGGCACGAATCTGGTTGTCACGCCCATGAATAAGTAGTTCGCCCTTCTCCTCCCGTGCCATATCTCGTCCCGCCTTAATCGCCTCAGCTTGGGTGTCATACCGACTGCTTACGCGCTGTCCACCTTCACGCAACGTTCCCCATTGATCGCCACGCTTTACGACATGAATATTTTTCGGGTTTGCCATGATTACTTTCCTTCCATTAAAACCTGCCGATCAGCGGCAGGGATTTCGGTGTACCTGCATCGAGCAGGAGGTGAATGAAATAGGCGGACGCGCATACCAGCAGAAGAAATCTAACAGTCTCGTCCGTTGGATTGTCAGTCTTCCAGCAATACACCTTGTGCGCGGCTACCCCCAGCATCGCGGCAAAGGCGACGCCATGAAAAAACTGTCGGTGGTTGGGATGGGTTGCTGGCTCAAGTATGTCCGGTAGGTTTGTAAAACCAGCAGCAAAGATCGCACCGATCAATGGTTTTTCAGTCTTGCACTCTTGATCTCTTTCAGCTACCAAGCAACCAATCCCTACAGCCGCTGCTGCTGTTATTTGATGAGTTGTTCCGTTAGACATCATTCCTCCTCGTCGCTGTGGTTATGTCAAGTCTACGGTGGGCGCCACGGGGGCGCAGCGCTTAACAGCTGCTATCCCATTCATGGCCCCCTGTTTGGTCGTATAGCCTTCGGATTGAGCGATCTTTTCTCCGTTTTCAGCCTTGAGGCGGAAGTAGTAATTCCCGTTGATCCCTTTGAACAGTTCGAACTTACACATCTCTATTTCCTTTCTGCTTCATTGAAGCGGTTGAACCAGACTACAAAAAAACACACAGGCTACGAAATTGAAAAATAACGAAACTCAAGCCCACCACTCTCTGCGATTTCCTGCCGTCTAAGCAAAAAACCTTGTTCCCAGAGCTGCTTGAGCTTGGTACTTGCATTCGTGATTTGGAGGTCAAAGACACTCGAAATCTCGGCGGCTGTCACGCTCTGTTTTTCCAAAACATATTCAAGGGTTGCCACGTTTCCTTGGCTGGGCTGAACACCAATAAACCGTTTTTTGGTCCCATTCTTAACCATTAGGGGTTGGTTTTTCTTTGCTGCCGCAGCGTCCCAGTTTTCCAACAAATCTTCATCCACAACATCGCTCAGAAGAAAGCCCTTGTTTCCACGATACCGCTTTGCGAGTTCAACAACGGTCTCCGATGCGAACGAAATATCTGTTCTCTCGACTCCCTTCAACGATACTTCCACGACAAACTTACCAGGGCTAGCCTCAACTTGTTTTATAAGTCTTTGAAAGACCTCTCGACCCTGTTCTCGTCCCCAACCATATGGAGCATCCATCAGATTAAGTAAGGAGATAGTTGTCCTGTTCTCGTTCATTGAAGCCATTGAAGCAGAAATCAAATCAGCTGTCAAGTTTGAATTCAAAAGAAATATGGGTGCCCCATATCAAAGCTAAATCGGTGTAGCAATAAGCAACATTGGGTTTGTACGCACCACCGGAAGGAACTAACGTCGTGCGCGATTGGGGCAACCTCACATCGAGTGTGGCTTTGAATTTCATAGCCTTCTCGGCGCTTCCCTTAAGACCGCAGCCCCGATCAGGCCCATGGCGAGAAATACCCTGACGGAACACCTCAACAAGAAGATTCGTGTCTGAGAGTTGAGCAAGTGACGGTGCTTGGCTTTCAAGTGAAGGGCGCAGGGTATGCATGATGCCTAAACCACTGTCAGAGACAACAACGCGCAAGCTTCGGCCCTTTTTATAAAGCTGCATAGCCGCATAACCGTCTAACAC
>VFQM010000173.1_pt1 | contig 80935 bp, 83 predicted proteins | sample 3512391 | NCBI WGS metagenome assembly VFQM01 (sample SAMN10412369, study PRJNA504923) | tailings metagenome | isolation source: Replicate 1 from Balatoc abandoned mine | place: Philippines | reverse complement strand
CCCCCCGATGCCCGGTGCGCACCGGGGTCCCGTGGAAGATCGCGAGGGGAATGATACGGGAGGCACTGGAGGGGGTGGAAAAACGGCGCGGTTTGTCCACGCGGATTGCTGACAGATGGTGACAGTTTGCGCCTGGTTGGAGGGTGCATTCTGCACCGCAGCGGCAGTTGTCATTTCACGGCATGGATCCCCGGGTCTCCGCACGTCGCTTCGCTCCTGCTCCGCCCGAGGATGACGAAGGCATCGGGGCTCGCAGCCAATCGTCAGCGTCTGTGGCTGGCAGAAACACCAGTGTTCCTGTGTTGCTCTGCAGTCGTCGAGAACTCCCTGACAAGCACCAATTTCAAGCCTGCGAAGCCAACTGTGGAGATTAGCCGTCAGCTCTCATACCTTCGTCATCCTCGGGCGGAGCAGGAGCGAAGCGAACTGCGGAGACCCGGGGATCCATGCCGTGACGGTCCAGCCTCGCTGACGGCCAAGAAAAGATTACGACTAGCGTGATCCTTCCCATCTCGCCGACCTCGTCCAGACGATTGCGAAGCATGATCTCGTCCGAAAACCGGTTCCCATTTTTCGGGATCATGCTCCGAGTTCCGACGGCCTTGTCGGCGTGGCGCTGGACCATACCGGCCGCCTGCGACACAACCTGGCCATCATCGAGCGCGACGAAGAGAAGATGGTCGGGCGCGGCAAGAAAAGGCTTTCACCCAATTGAGCCCACCGGGGCGTTCAAGACTTCGGGCGCGGCGCTTTCGAGCAGCGGCTTGTCGCCGGGAAAAGTCCGCGCATCTGGATCGCAGTCATCGCCGTTTCTTCATCTTTCGTTTGCAGTTTCGTCACAAAACTTTGACGTTTACGTAAATCCCGTTGTTTCTAACCGATTGAAAAAGTTGAGCTGGAAATAATCGGTTGAATTTTTTTGCCCGCAGGTCTATTGCGGGCCGCTATTTCTGGCCGCATTCCGTGGCCTCTCTGGCCCAAACCTGTTCCACACCCGCCGTCACGGCGACGTTAAAGGCAAAGGGAAATTCCTTCATGGCACGCAACAAGATAGCCCTCATCGGCTCGGGCATGATCGGCGGCACGCTCGCCCACATGATCGGCCTCAAGGAACTCGGCGACGTCGTTCTGTTCGACATTGCCGAAGGTATCCCGCAGGGCAAGGGCCTCGACATCGCCGAGTCCTCGCCGGTCGACGGCTTCGACGCCCGCTATGTCGGCGTCAACGACTATGCCGGCATCGAGGGTGCGGACGTCTGCATCGTCACCGCCGGCGTGCCGCGCAAGCCGGGCATGAGCCGCGACGACCTGCTGGGCATCAACCTCAAGGTCATGGAACAGGTCGGCGCCGGCATCAAGAAGTATGCCCCGAACGCCTTCGTCATCTGCATCACCAACCCGCTCGACGCCATGGTGTGGGCGCTGCAGAAGTTCTCGGGCCTACCCAAGAGCCACGTCGTCGGCATGGCCGGCGTGCTCGACTCGGCCCGCTTCCGCTATTTCCTGGCCGACGAGTTCAAGGTTTCGGTCGAGGACGTCTCGGCGATGACGCTGGGCGGGCACGGCGACGACATGGTGCCGATGGTGCGCTACTCGACCGTCGCCGGCATCCCGCTGCCGGATCTCGTCAGCATGGGCTGGACCAGCCAGGAGAAGCTCGACGCCATCGTCGAGCGCACCCGCAAGGGCGGCGGCGAGATCGTCGGCCTGCTCAAGACCGGCTCGGCCTACTACGCGCCGGCCTCGTCGGCGGTGGCCATGGCCGAGGCCTATCTCAAGGACAAGAAGCGCGTGCTGCCCTGCGCCACGCACCTGTCGGGCCAGTATGGCATCAAGGACATGTATGTCGGCGTGCCGGTGGTGATCGGTGCCGGTGGCGTCGAGCGCATCATCGAGCTCGACTTCAACAAGGCCGAGCAGAAGATGTTCGAGAAGTCGGTCGAAGCGGTGAAGGGCCTGTGCGACGCCTGCGTCGCCATCGCTCCGAACCTGGCCAGCAAGTAAGAGGTTCCGATGAACATTCACGAGTATCAGGGCAAACAACTGCTCAAGGGATTCGGCGCTCCCGTCGCAAACGGCGTGCCGGTGTTCAAGGTCGAGGAGGCCGAGGCTGCCGCCAAGAGCCTGCCCGGCCCGCTCTACGTGGTGAAGAGCCAGATCCATGCCGGCGGCCGCGGCAAGGGCAAGTTCAAGGAACTGCCCGCCGACGCCAAAGGCGGCGTTCGTCTCGCCAGGTCGATCGAAGAGGTCGTCGCCTTCTCCAAGGAGATGCTCGGCAACACGCTGGTGACCAAGCAGACCGGCCCGGCCGGCAAGCAGGTCAACCGCCTCTACATCGAGGACGGCGCCGACATCGACCGTGAGCTGTATCTGTCGATCCTGGTCGACCGCTCGGTCGGCCGCATCGCCTTCGTGGTTTCGACCGAGGGCGGCATGGACATCGAGGCGGTTGCCCACGACACGCCCGAGAAGATCATCACGGTTGCGATCGACCCCGCAACGGGCGTCACCGCTGACGACCTCAAGGCGCTCAACGGCGCCCTGAAGCTGTCGGGCGAGGCTGCCAAGGACGGCGAGAAGCTGTTCCCGATCCTCTACAAGGCCTTCGTCGAGAAGGACATGAGCCTGCTCGAGATCAATCCGCTGATCGTCATGACCGACGGCCGCCTGCGCGTCCTCGACGCCAAGATCTCGTTCGACAACAACGCGCTCTTCCGCCATCCCGACGTGATCGAGCTGCGCGACACCACCGAAGAGGACGACAAGGAGATCGAGGCGTCGAAGTACGACCTCGCCTATGTCGCGCTCGACGGCAACATCGGCTGCATGGTCAACGGCGCCGGCCTGGCGATGGCCACGATGGACATCATCAAGCTCTATGGCGCCGAGCCCGCCAACTTCCTCGACGTCGGCGGCGGCGCTTCCAAGGAGAAGGTGACGGCGGCGTTCAAGATCATCACCGCCGACCCGAACGTGAAGGGCATCCTGGTCAACATCTTCGGCGGCATCATGCGCTGCGACGTCATCGCCGAGGGCGTGATCGCCGCGGTGAAGGAAGTCGGCCTGAAGGTTCCGCTGGTGGTGCGCCTCGAGGGCACCAACGCCCAGCTCGGCAAGAAGATCATCAACGAGAGCGGCCTCGACACCGTGTCGGCGGACGACCTCGACGATGCCGCCCAGAAGATCGTCGCTGCGGTGAAGGGAAAGTAACCCCGTGCTGCGCATTTCGCAAATGACGGTACTGTCGGCCCTCGGGCTGATGTCGCCTTCATTTGCGGGCGAGGCGACGGACGCGGCTACCCTCCTTCGCGACATATGTCTCGCGACGGAGGGGGATCTGGTCGTCGCAAAGGAACGGGCGCTGACACACGGCTTCAAATTCGATGGCGGCGATGGCCGGCTTGCTGGATCGCAGGGATGGCCGTTGGTCATGCTCACGCCCGCAAGCGATGACGTCAGGGACGACAGGTGTGCGATCTTCGGTGAAACCGTCGCTGAAGAAGCAATCGCGGACGTTGCCTTGTCGAAAGGCTTGATCGAGGTCCCAAAGGAAAAGGTCGTTGGCGACCTCTTCGAGGGCAACCTTTTTCGGATTTTCGCCAATCGGAAATGTGTTGAGGCGGCTGACTTTGCGGCCTCTTGCGAAGTGATCCAGTTCATTGGCGACGAAAGACCGGAGGGCGCGTCATCAACGCCGCTGCTTCGCAAGTTCAGTTACGTACCCAGCAGGAAACCGGTTAGCTGACGATTTTTGAGACAGCCTAATCGACAAGTTCAAACTTACTCTGAAAAAGGACTCTAGATGTCCATTCTAGTCGACAAGAACACCAAGGTCCTGGTGCAGGGCCTGACCGGCAAGACCGGTACCTTCCACACCGAGCAGGCGCTGGCCTACTACGGCACCAAGATGGTCGGCGGCATCCACCCCAAGAAGGGTGGCGAGACCTGGGGCTCGGTCGAGGGCGGCGCGCAGCTGCCGATCTTCACCTCGGTCGCTGAAGGCAAGGAGCGGACGGGTGCCACGGCATCGGTGATCTACGTGCCGCCGGCAGGTGCCGCGGAAGCGATCATCGAGGCGATCGACGCCGAGATCCCGTTCATCGTCTGCATCACCGAAGGCATCCCGGTCACCGACATGGTGCGCGTCAAGGCGCGCCTCGAGAAGTCGAAGTCGCGGCTGCTCGGACCGAACTGCCCGGGCATCCTGACGCCGGAAGAGTGCAAGATCGGCATCATGCCGGGCAACATCTTCCGCAAGGGCTCGGTCGGCGTTGTCTCGCGCTCGGGAACGCTTACCTATGAGGCAGTGTTCCAGACCACCAATGCCGGCCTCGGCCAGACGACGGCCGTCGGTATCGGCGGCGACCCGGTCAAGGGCACCGAGTTCATCGACGTGCTCGAGATGTTCCTGGCCGACGACGAGACCAAGTCGATCATCATGATCGGCGAGATCGGCGGATCGGCCGAGGAAGATGCAGCGCAGTTCCTCATCGACGAGGCCAAGCGCGGCCGCAAGAAGCCGATGGCCGGCTTCATCGCCGGACGCACGGCGCCGGAAGGCCGCACCATGGGCCACGCCGGCGCAGTCATCTCGGGCGGCAAGGGCGGCGCCGAGGACAAGATCGCGGCCATGGAGGCAGCGGGCATCCGCGTGTCCCCGTCGCCGGCACGTCTCGGCACCACGCTCGTCGAGGCGATCAAGGGCTAAGGCAAGGGCTACAAGGCAATAGGGGAATAGGGCAGTAAGGCAGTAGGTATCTGATCAGCGGATTGCCCTACTGCCATACTGCCCTACTCCCATTGAAACAGGAGACGGAGCGAAGCTCCGACATTGAGATGGCACGATCCGATCAGGCCAACGACCAATTTTCCCTCACCTCGTTCCTCTACGGCGGCAACGCGGACTACATCGAGGCGCTGCATGCCGCCTTCCTTGAGGATCCGGAAGCCGTCGATCCGGAATGGCGCGAATTCTTCGGCGCCCTGAAGGACGACGCCGGCGACATCCGCAAGAACGCCAAGGGTGCGTCCTGGTCGCGGCCGAGCTGGCCGCTGCAGGCGAACGGCGAACTGGTTTCGGCGCTCGATGGCAACTGGGGCCTGGTCGAGAAGGTCGTTGAGAAGAAGGTCAAGGACAAGGCCGCGGCCGAGGGCGTGAAGGTCTCGCCGATCGACGTCATGCAGGCGACGCGCGATTCCGTCCGCGCCATCATGATGATCCGCGCCTACCGCATGCGCGGCCACCTGCACGCCAATCTCGATCCGCTCGGCATCGCCAAGCCGCTCGAGGACTACAACGAGCTGTCGCCGGAGGCCTACGGCTTCACCGAGGCGGACTACGACCGTCCGATCTTCATCGACCACGTGCTTGGGCTCGAATACGCGACCATCCGCGAGATGCTCGAGATCCTGAAGCGCACGTACTGCTCGACGCTCGGCGTCGAGTTCATGCACATCTCCGATCCCGAGGAGAAGGCGTGGATCCAGGCCCGCATCGAGGGTCCGGACAAGGAAATCAGCTTCACCGCCGAGGGCAAGAAGGCGATCCTGCAGAAGCTGATCGAGGCCGAGGGCTTCGAGCAGTTCATCGACGTCAAGTACAAGGGCACCAAGCGCTTCGGCCTCGACGGCGGCGAGTCGCTGATCCCGGCGCTGGAGCAGATCGTCAAGCGCGGCGGTTCGCTCGGCCTCAAGGAAGTCGTGCTCGGCATGGCCCACCGCGGCCGCCTCAACGTCTTGACCAACGTCATGGCCAAGCCGCATCGCGCCGTGTTCCACGAGTTCAAGGGCGGCTCCTACGCGCCTGACGACGTCGAAGGTTCGGGCGACGTGAAGTACCATCTGGGTGCCTCGTCGGACCGTGAGTTCGACGGCAACAAGGTGCACCTGTCGCTGACCGCCAACCCCTCGCACCTCGAGATCGTCGATCCCGTGGTGATGGGCAAGGCCCGCGCCAAGCAGGACCAGCTGTTCGGCCGCGCCCGTGGCGAGATCGTGCCGCAGGAAGAGCGCGCCAAGGTGATGCCGCTCCTGCTGCACGGCGACGCCGCCTTTGCCGGCCAGGGCGTCATCGCGGAAATCCTCGGCTTGTCGGGACTGCGCGGCCACCGCGTGGCGGGCACGCTGCACGTCATCATCAACAACCAGATCGGCTTCACGACGAACCCGCGCTTCTCGCGCTCGTCGCCCTATCCGTCGGATGTGGCGAAGATGATCGAGGCGCCGATCTTCCACGTGAACGGCGACGATCCGGAGGCTGTGGTGTTCGCGGCCAAGGTCGCGACCGAGTTCCGCATGAAGTTCCACAAGCCGGTCGTGGTGGACATGTTCTGCTACCGCCGCTTCGGCCACAACGAAGGCGACGAGCCGGGCTTCACCCAGCCGATCATGTACCGCAACATCCGCACCCATAAGACGGTGGTGCAGGTCTATGCGGACAAGCTGATCGCCGAGGGCCTTGCCTCGCAGGCCGAGGTCGACAAGATGCGCGCCGACTGGCGCGGCCATCTCGAGACCGAGTTCGAGGCCGGCCAGGCCTACAAGCCCAACAAGGCCGACTGGCTGGATGGCGCTTGGTCCGGCCTGCGCGCCGCCGACAACCAGGACGAACTGCGCCGCGGCAAGACCGCGGTGCCGGTCAAGACGCTGAAGGAAATCGGCAAGAAGCTGACCGAGGTGCCGAAGGATTTCGAGGTCCACCGCACGATCGGCCGCTTCCTCGAGAACCGCCGCCAGGCGATCGAGTCGGGCGAGGGCCTCGACTGGGCAACAGCGGAATCGCTGGCGTTCGGCTCGATCCTGCTCGACGGCAATCCGATCCGCCTGTCCGGCCAGGACTCCGAGCGCGGCACCTTCTCGCAGCGCCACACCGTGCTCTACGACCAGCGCGACGAAAACCGCTACATCCCGCTCAACAACCTGTCGGCCGCCCAGGCCGGCTACGAGGTCATCAACTCGATGCTCTCGGAAGAGGCGGTGCTCGGTTTCGAATACGGCTACTCGCTCGCCGAGCCCAAGGCGCTGACGCTTTGGGAAGCGCAGTTCGGCGATTTCGCCAACGGCGCCCAGGTGGTGTTCGACCAGTTCATCTCGTCGGGCGAACGCAAGTGGCTGCGCATGTCGGGCCTCGTCTGCCTGCTGCCGCACGGCTATGAAGGCCAGGGACCCGAGCACTCCTCGGCGCGCCTCGAGCGCTTCCTCCAGCTCTGCGCCGAAGACAACATGCAGGTGGCCAACGTAACCACGCCGGCCAACTACTTCCACATCCTGCGCCGGCAGCTGAAGCGCGACTTCCGCAAGCCGCTGATCCTGATGACGCCGAAGTCGCTGCTGCGCCACAAGCGGGCCGTGTCTTCGCTGTCGGAGATGTCGGGCGAGAGCTCGTTCCACCGCCTGCTGTGGGACGACGCCCAGTATCTCGGCAACGAGCCGATCAAGCTGGTCAAGGATTCGAAGATCCGCCGCGTCGTGCTCTGCACGGGCAAGGTCTACTACGACCTCTACGAGGAGCGCGAGAAGCGCGGCATCGACGACGTCTACCTGCTGCGCGTCGAGCAGCTCTATCCGTTCCCTGCCAAGGCGCTGATCACCGAACTCAGCCGTTTCCGCAACGCGGAGATGGTGTGGTGCCAGGAAGAGCCCAAGAACATGGGTGCGTGGTCGTTTATCGACCCGTATCTGGAATGGGTGCTCGCCCATATCGACGCCAAGCACCAGCGCGTTCGCTACACCGGCCGTCCGGCCGCCGCCTCCCCGGCGACGGGCCTGATGTCCAAGCACCTGGCACAGCTCCAGGCATTCCTCGACGACGCCCTCGGCGAATAACTGAAAGAAACGGACAGGCAAAAAATGGCTACCGAAATCCGTGTCCCCACCCTCGGCGAATCCGTTTCCGAGGCGACCATCGGCAAGTGGTTCAAGAATGTCGGCGACGTGATCGCCGCCGACGAGCCGCTGGTCGAGCTCGAGACCGACAAGGTCACCATCGAAGTGCCGGCGCCCGCCGCCGGCGTGCTGGCAGAGCAGACCGTCAAGGAAGGCGAGACCGTCGGCGTGGCCGCCCTTCTCGGCACCATCTCGGCCGGCAATGGCGCGCCCGCCGTCAAGCAGGAGGCCGTCGCCCAGGCTTCGGCGCCGACCGCTGCGTCGACCGTCAAGGAAGCCGTCGCGCAGACGGCTGCCGTCGCCGGCGCACCGGCCATCGAAGAGCGCAAGATGCCGCCGGCTCCGGCAGCAGCCAAGCTGCTCGCCGAGGCCAACCTCGCCGTCGACCAGGTTGCCGGTTCGGGCAAGCGCGGCCAAGTGCTGAAGGGCGACGTGCTCGACGCCATCGCCAAGGGCGTTTCGGCTCCGGCAGCGACCCCCGCCGCTCCGGCACCGGTTGCCGCCCGCGCCCCGTCGAGCACGGAAGATGCTCCGCGCGAAGAGCGCGTGCGCATGACCAAGCTGCGCCAGACGATCGCACGCCGCCTCAAGGAGGCGCAGTCGACGGCTGCCATGCTGACCACCTTCAACGAGGTGGACATGAGCGCCGTGATGTCGCTGCGTTCGAAGTACAAGGACATCTTCGAGAAGAAGCACGGCGTGAAGCTCGGCTTCATGGGCTTCTTCACCAAGGCGGTGACGCATGCGCTGAAGGAAATCCCGGCTGTTAACGCCGAGATCGACGGCACCGACATCATCTACAAGAACTTCGCCCATGTCGGCGTTGCCGTCGGCACCGAAAAGGGCCTGGTGGTTCCGGTGGTGCGCGACGCCGACCAAATGTCGATCGCCGAGATCGAGAAGGAAATCGGCCGCCTCGGCCTCGCCGCGCGCGACGGCAAGCTGTCGGTCGCCGACATGCAGGGCGGCACCTTCACGATCTCGAACGGCGGCGTCTACGGCTCGCTGATGTCGACGCCGATCCTGAATGCGCCGCAGTCGGGCATCCTCGGCATGCACAAGATCCAGGAGCGGCCGGTCGTTGTCGGCGGCCAGATCGTCATCCGCCCGATGATGTATCTCGCGCTCAGCTACGATCACCGCATCGTCGACGGCAAGGAAGCCGTGACATTCCTGGTGCGCGTCAAGGACAGCCTCGAGGATCCGGAGCGCCTGGTCCTCGACCTCTGATTGGACAAGGGTGCCCGGGCGACCGGGCACCTCTTCTTCCGCATGTGCGGACTGGCCTGTGCATGGGAACGCCGTACTGAATAGGTTTGCGCCTGATGCGGGAGGGGTGATGGAAGCAGCAGCGGCGTCGACCGAGATCTGGGTCCTTGGCTGGAGCGTCGTGCTGCTGATCGCGCACATACTGGTGCAGGCATTGTCGCTCGATCTCGCCGGCGACCTCAGCGCCAAATACCTGCTCGGCCCGCGCGACGAAAACCGCGTGTCGAAAAGCGTGGTGGCCGGGCGCCTGCTCAGGTCGCTGCGCAACATGCTGGAGACCTATCCCGCCTTCATCGCGCTGGCGCTGGCGCTCGCGGTGACGGGCAAGACCGGCGATCTGGGTGCGGTCGGCGCAGTGACCTGGCTTCTCGCACGCGTCGCCTACGCGATCCTCTACGTGGCCGGCGTTCCAGTGCTGCGTACGATCGTCTGGTTCGTTTCGATCATCGGGCTGGTCCTGATGGTCGTGCGCCTGATGAACTAACTTCGCCGCCTGACGAAACCGAAACGAGACGGTCGCATGGCATTCGAACCCGAAATTCCCCCGATCCAGGTGCATCTCTGCGTCAAGGGCGGCAAGGAGGCGATCGCCTTCTACGAGAAGGCGTTCGACGCGGTGGAGACCTTCGAGCAGATGGCCGAGGACGGAGTGCGGGTTCTGCACGCCAATCTCGCCATGTTCGGCAGCGAGGTGATGCTGCACGACGAGTTTCCCGAGTTCGGCGCGGACGTGCTGTCGCCGCTGACCAGGGGAGGTGCGGGGCTGACGGTGAACATCAACCTGAAGCTGCCGGGCGAGGTGGACGCTGCTGTCGAACGCGCAGTTTCAGCCGGTGCCAAGGTCATCATGCAGCCTGACGACATGTTCTGGGGCGCACGCTATGCGAAGATCCAGGACCCGTTCGGCCATGTATGGGCATTCAACGCGCCGCTGGGCGCGCAGGCCGGGAGCGCCGACGCATGACGCAATACGCATTCGAATTTGCCGGCCTGATGGCGGTGTTTGCGGTGCTGATGGTGGTGCCCGGCGCCGACTTCGTCATGGTCGTGCGCCAGAGCGTTGTGCATGGCCGCCGTGCGGCTGTTATCACCAGTTTCGGCATCGGCACGTCGCTGCTTTTCCACGTCAGCTATACCATCCTCGGCATCGGCCTGATCGTGTCGAAGTCGCTTCTGCTGTTTTCCATGCTGAAATGGGCGGGCGCGGCGTATCTGCTCTATCTCGGCATCAAGGCGCTGCGCAGCGGCCCGATGGAGCTTTCGGCTATCGATGTGCAGCAGGGCGCCGGCGAGGCCAGGGCCCCTTCGGCTGGGCGTTGCTTCCTGATGGGCTTCGTGACCAACGCGCTGAACCCCAAGGCAGTGCTGTTCTTCGTGCCGCTGTTCACGGCGATGGTCAGCCACGAGACGCCGGCGGCGGTGAAGGGCGTCTACGGCCTGCTGATGGCCGTGACGCTGATTGGCTGGTTCGTCGGCGTGTCGATGTTCTTCACCATGGCGTCGGTGCGTGCGCGCTTCGTTGCCTGGGGCCGCTGGTTCAACAAGGCGACCGGCATGGTGTTCATCGGGCTTGGCGTGAAGCTCGCGACCGTGCAGGCCGGCTGATGCGGACGCTCGCGCTCCTTTCGGGCCTGGCTGTGCTGGCTTCCGCGCCGGCCCAGGCGGCATGCCCGATCGAGCTCGCGGTCTATGGCGACCGCGACGGGGCGGCGACGATCGATTTCCGCCCGACGCTGGAATCTGCTGCCGTCACCAACAGCTTCAAGATGGTGCTGGACAATTCCACGGTGCTCGACGGCGTGGTGATGTGGTCTGCGGAGATCGGTCGGCCGAACGGCATGCTGATGTACCAGTGCCCCGAAGGCGACGTGACCGGCGAGGAGCTGGACGCCTGTACGGTGTGGCAAGGCGTGATCTACAGCGCCGACGCCGAGGGCAATATCGGGCTGCTGCCAAAGGAGCGGACCCAGAGCCCAGCACCGAAGACGCTGATCTTCCCCGATCTCGGCCATTCGCTGCGCATGTCGGCGGCCTACGGCCCGGACGGATTCTCGAAAGTGCCTTGGGACGTGTTCGAACTGCAAGGGTGTCAGGAATGAGCACCGCAACGAAAGTGATCCTGGTAACGGGCGGCAGCCGCGGCATTGGTGCTGCGACATGCCGGCTCGCGGCAAAGGCCGGCTATCGCGTCGCGATCAACTACGCTTCGAACGAGGCCGCGGCGAAGGCGCTGGCGGCAGAGATCGAGGCTGCCGGCGGCGAGGCCATCACGATCAAGGGAGATGTCGGCAACGAGGCCGATGTCGTGGCCATGTTCGCGGCCGTGGACGGCGCATTCGGCCGGCTCGACGCCTTCGTCAACAATGCAGGCGTGGTCGACGTGAAGGCACGCGTCGACGAAATGAGTGGTGCCCGGCTCGAGCGGATGATGCGCATCAACGTCATCGGCTCGATCCTGTGCGCCCGCGAGGCGGTGAAGCGCATGTCGACCCTGCATGGCGGCAAGGGCGGGGCGATCGTCAACATCTCCTCGGCCGCGGCGACGCTCGGCTCGCCGGGCGAGTATGTCGACTATGCCGCCTCCAAGGGCGCCATCGACACCTTCACCGTCGGGCTGGCAAAGGAAGTTGCGACCGAAGGTATCAGGGTGAATGCCGTGCGTCCCGGCATCATCGACACGGAAATCCATGCGTCTGGCGGGCAGCCCGACCGAATCGCCGCCATTCGCGGGTTCGTGCCCATGAAACGCGAAGGCAAAGCACGAGAAGTTGCCCAGGCCGTCATCTGGCTTTTGTCGGAAGAGGCATCATATACGACGGGCTCGATTTTGAACGTGAGCGGCGGCCGCTGACGGCCCCCTAAACAGAAGGACAAGAAAATGGCTTATGATGTCGTCGTCATCGGATCCGGCCCAGGCGGCTATGTGTGCGCCATCAAGGCAGCGCAGCTCGGCCTGAAGACGGCCGTGATCGAGAAGCGCGACACCTTCGGCGGCACGTGCCTGAACATCGGCTGCATCCCCTCCAAGGCGCTGCTGCATGCTTCGGAGATGCTGGCCGAGGCGCAGCATTCGTTCGACGCGCTCGGCGTCGAGGTCGGCACGCCGAAGCTAAACCTTACGAAGATGATGGCGCACAAGGACGCGACGGTGGCCGCCAACGTCAACGGCGTCTCGTTCCTGTTCAAGAAGAACAAGATCGACAGCTTCAAGGGCACCGGCAAGGTGCTCGGCGCCGGCAAGGTCGCGGTAACAGGCGACGACGGCAAGACCCAGGAGATCGAGACCAAGAACATCGTGATCGCCACGGGTTCGGACGTCGCCGGCATTCCGGGCGTCAATGTCGAGTTCGACGAGAAGGTGATCGTGTCGTCGACTGGCGCGCTGACGCTGGAAAAGGTGCCCGGCCACATGGTGGTCGTCGGCGGCGGCGTCATCGGCCTCGAGCTCGGCTCGGTGTGGGCGCGCCTCGGCGCCAAGGTGACGGTGGTCGAGTATCTCGACACCATCCTGGGCGGCATGGACGGCGACGTCGCCAGGCAGTTCCAGCGCATGCTCGCCAAGCAGGGCTTCGAGTTCAAGCTCGGCTCCAAGGTGACGGGCGCGGCCAAGGCCAAGGACGGTGCAACCGTCACGTTTGAACCGGTCAAGGGCGGCGACGCCGAGACCATCGCGGCTGACGTCGTGCTGGTGGCTACCGGCCGCAGGCCCTACACCGACGGCCTCGGCCTTGCGGAAGCGGGCGTCGAGATGGACGAGCGCGGCCGGGTCAAGACCGACGGCCACCTGCGCACCAACGTCGCCGGCATCTATGCCATCGGCGACGTGGTCGCCGGCCCGATGCTGGCGCACAAGGCCGAGGACGAGGGCGTGGCGGTCGCCGAGATCATCGCCGGCCAGGCCGGCCACGTGAACTACGACGTCATCCCGGGCGTGGTCTACACCAGCCCCGAAGTGGCGTCCGTCGGCAAGACCGAGGAAGAGCTGAAGAAGGCCGGGGTCGCCTACAAGGCCGGCAAGTTCCCGTTCACGGCCAATGGCCGCGCACGCGCCATGCTGCACACCGACGGCTTCGTGAAGGTGCTGGCCGACAAGGACAGCGACAAGGTGCTGGGCGTGCACATCGTCGGCTTCGGCGCCGGCGAGATGATCCACGAGGCGGCGGTGCTGATGGAGTTCGGCGGCTCGTCCGAGGATCTCGGCCGCACCTGCCACGCGCACCCGACCATGTCGGAAGCCGTCAAGGAAGCGGCGCTCGCCACCTTCTTCAAGCCGATCCACATGTAATCGCCGCTAGAGCGGTTCCGCTTTTCTTCGAATCGCGGAAACGCTCTAACTCTTTGTTTTTACGCAATTCCGGACGGAAAACCGCGAAGCACTTTTCCTGGAATTGCTCTAAGCTCACACATGAGAACGGCCCGCCATCGAGCGGGCCGTTTGCATTTTGCGATGTTTATCAGCCACCCGAAGGTGCCGGGGCCGTGGTGCCGCCACCCGAAGGCGCAGGCGCCGTCGTGCCGCCGCCGGACGGAGCCGGGGCTGTGGTTCCGCCGCCGGAAGGGGCCGGCTCGGTGGTGCTGCCGCCGGAAGGTGCGGGGGCCGCAGGCTGCGTGGTCGTGCCGCCTGAAGGTGCGGCGGGCTCGGCCGGTGCCGGAGCCGACGGTGCGGGTGCCGGGGTGCTTGCCGCGGGCGGCTCCGCCGGTGCCGGGGCCTGTGCCGACCTCGGCGCGAAGATGTAGTAGGCCACGGCCGCAAGCAGAACGACGATGATGGCGATCAGCCACGTGCTGCCCGTGTTGGACTGGCGGACGGGCGGGCGGCCCGGATCTGGATTGTTCACCATTGAGAGTCTCCCTCAGCTACGCTTCGCAATCATTGCGTGAACATCGCAATCAACGCGCGAAACGGCTTTCGGTTTCAAGAAAACCGGAAAATAGCGAAGGAATACCGTCGACTAGGCGGCCTGGGAGGAGAGCGGAGAGGTCCGGGCGAGGGTCAGCGATCGGCGACGGTGACCGTGAAGCCCGCCTTGCGGAAAAGCTCGACCAGCCCGTCGGGGCCCGGAAGATGCAGGGCGCCGACGGCCATGAAGGCGCCGCCTTCGGCGAGGATCGGCGCGCCGCGCTCGACCATGGTCTTGTTGCGCGCGGTGACCATGGCTGCCTCGAAGGCGGCATAGCCCTGGTCCTCGGAGGAATCGGAGGGCAGGGCGTTGCGGAACAGCGGCCAGAACATGCCGGTGTCGCCACGCTGGTAGAGGATGACCATGGTCTCGATGACGTCGTCCATGCGGTCGCCGAGCTTGAGCGTCTCGACCAGGCCTTGAACGTGGAACTCCATCGGCAGCGAGGCCATGGCGCGCAGCTGGTCGGCAGCGCTTTCGAGGCCCTTGACCGACTTGCCGGCGGCCTTTGCCTGCTGGGCCAGCAGAACGTCGAGCACCGGCGCGCCACCGGCCTTGCGGGTGAGTTCGCAGGCGGGCAGTGCCACCATCGAAGACAGCATCCACGGCTTCATCTTGGCCACGCTTGCCGGCGGGATGCCACGCGCCTGGAGTGCTGCGTCGACCACCTTGGCGTCGTCCGGCGACAGCAGCGAGGTGAGCGTCGTGCCGTCCGTGAACATCATCAGGTCCGGCTGCGCCATCAGGCCAGCGAGCATCGCCTTCTGGTCGAGCACGTCGGTGGTTTCCATGACCATCGTGCGGGACGCGTCGAAGGCCTTCTGCGCCGCCGGTTCGAGCGTGGTGACGCGCGGGTCGGTGACGTGCATGGTGCCGTAGAGCCAGGACGGTTCGCTGCCCGGCTTCTCGAGCTTCCAGAGCAGGCCTTCGCCGTTGAGCGTCTTCTTTGCCTCGGCCTCCATCTTCGCCAGCAACGCCGGGTCGCGCTTGGCGAGGTCGGCCAGCATGTCCGAGCCGGTGCAGGCCGGCGCCTGCGCGCGGGCCGGGCCCGCGAGCAGGAGCGCCACGGCGAAGAACAGGACCAGGAACATCACATTGAGCGCGGCGAGCAGCTTCAGCGCGGGCAGCGAGGCACGGTCGGCGATGGCTGATATGCGTTTCATAGCGTCTGTGTAGCTGTCAAAAGCGGCAAAACGGTTAATCGAGAAGGGAGAATTGTCGCGTCTGGCGCTGCCGCGATGCGCGTCCGAATGGACGCGCCGATGTTCGACGTAAGCACTAAGCGCGCGGATGCGCCGCCTCGTAGATCTCGAGCAGGCGGGCGGTATCGACGCCGGTGTAGATCTGGGTGGTCGACAGGCTGGCGTGGCCGAGCAGTTCCTGGATGGTGCGGAGATCGCCGCCGCGGCCGAGCAGGTGGGTGGCGAACGAGTGGCGAAGCGCGTGCGGCGTCGCCGTGTCGGGCAGGTTGAGGGCCGAGCGCAGCTTGCGCATCTCGCGCTGGATGATCCCCGGATCGAGCTGGCCGCCGCGGGCGCCGCGGAACAGCGCACCGTCGGCGCCAAGAAGGTACGGGCAAAGCTTGCGGTATTCCGCGACCGCCTGCAACGCGACGGGGAGCACGGGCACGAGCCGTGTCTTGCCGCCCTTGCCGGTGACGCGCAGAACCGTGTCGGAGGGCGAGGCGAGTTCGGCCCCGGACAGTCCGAGCGCCTCGGAGATGCGCAGGCCCGAACCGTAGAGCAGGGTGAGCACGGCGGCGTTGCGGGCGGCGATCCACGGCTCCTCGGCCAGTTGTTCGCCGGCAGACACCACGCGCTTGGCGTCGACCGCCGTCAGCGGCTTGGGCAGCGATTTCGGCTGTTTCGGCGCGCGCAGTGCTGCGGAGCCTGCGGCATTGACCAGGCCTTCGCGTTCGAGGAAGCGCAGCAGCGAGCGGACACCCGCGAGCCCGCGACCGAGGGTGCGGGCGCCGGCGCCCGCGGCACGGCGTGTGGCGAGGAAGCCGCGCAGGTCGGCGGGGCGGAGGTTGCTTATGTCTGATATGCCGGGCGGGCCACCGTTGTGGCCGGTGAGGAATTGCAGGAACTGCCGGGTGTCGCGCTCGTAGGCATCGACCGTCAACGCCGACAGCCGGCGTTCGCCGGCAAGCGCCTTCAGCCAGCGCTCGCGCGCGGCCTGTAGGTCGGGTTTTGCGGCGATGAGGAATTCCTGCATTGGCAGCGGGTGTCCGATTGAATATGGCAGTATCGAATTATCGGGTTAGCAAGCGGTGAAGCGACGATGGCCAAGCTCCAGAATCCAGTGCAGATGGCCGTGATCGGCGCGCCCCACGGCATCAAGGGCGAACTCAGGGTGAAGACCTTCACCGGCGACCCTCTGGCGCTGGGTGACTATGGACCGCTCCACGCTAAGGACGGCCGCAGCTTCGAGATCGCCGCCATTCGACCCGCCAACGAGGTGGTCGTGGTGCGCTTCAAGGGTGTCAACGACCGCAACGCGGCCGAGGCGCTGACCAATGTCGAGCTGTTCGTCGACCGTTCGGCGCTGCCGGACGATGCCGGCGAGGGCGAGTTCTACCACACCGACCTGATGGGGCTCGAAGTGCGTGACGAGACCGGCGCCAAGGTGGGCAAGGTCATCGCGGTGCAGAATTTCGGTGGCGGCGACATCCTCGACATCCAGTACCAGGGCCGCAAGGGCGTGCTGATCCCGTTCACGGAAGCTGCCGTGCCTGTGGTCGACATCAAGGGCGGCTTCGTCGGCATCGACACTGCGGCTGCCGGGCTCGTGGATACCGACGACGACGAGTTCGGTCCGCCGCCGGAGGAGGGCGAGTTCGACACGCGCAAGCGTCCGCGCGGACCGAAGGACTCCGGGGGCAATCGCTGATGTTCCGCGCAACGGTGCTCACGCTCTATCCGGAAATGTTCCCGGGGGCGCTGGGGCTGTCGCTGGCGGGGCGGGCGATGGAGCGTGGCGACTGGGCGCTGGAGGCGGTGCAGATCCGCGACTTCGCCACCGACAAGCACCGCACGGTCGACGACACGCCGGCCGGCGGCGGCGCCGGCATGGTGATGCGCGCCGACATCCTCGCCAAGGCGATCGACCATGCCTCGCCCGAGGGAGATGTACGCCCGCGCATCCTGATGAGCCCGCGCGGCAAGCCGCTGACGCAGGAGCGCGTGCGCGAACTGGCGGCGGGACCGGGTGCCGTGATCCTGTGTGGACGTTTCGAGGGCGTCGACCAGCGGGTGATCGACGCGCGCGAGCTCGAAGAGATCTCGATCGGCGACTTCATCCTGTCCGGCGGCGAGCCGGCCGCACTGGTGCTGCTCGATGCCGTCGTGCGGCTGCTGCCCGGCGTGATGGGCAACGAGGAGTCCGGCGACGAAGAGAGTTTTGAAGGCGGGCTGCTTGAGCATCCGCACTACACCCGGCCGCAGGAATTCGAGGGCCGCGCGATCCCGGAGGTGCTGACCTCCGGCAACCACGGCAAGATCACCAAGTGGCGCCGGGCCGAGGCGGAAAAGCTGACGATAGAGCGGCGTCCGGATCTGTGGGCCGGTCGGGTCGAGAAGAAATAGGGCGTTCTTTCTCCTGCGAAGGCCCCTCTCCGGCTCGCTGTGCTCGGCACCTCTCCCCCATTTCATGGGGGCGAGGAACCCAAGTCTTGCGAGGCCGGCTCCTTGAGGATCGAGCTTCCTCCCCGCTCAGCCCTTGGTGAAATAGTACCCGGCCAGGAACAGCCCGACCGCGATGACGAAGGCGCGGACGAGGGTGTGGGGTACGCGGCGGCAGACCCACACGCCGGCATAGCCGCCGAGCGCCACGCCGGGCACCATCGCAGCGGCGGCCGTCCAGGTTACCACGCCGCCGGAGGCGAAGATGACGATGGCGACGGCAGCGATGACGATGGACAGCAAGTTCTTGAGCGCGTTGAGGCGGTGGTAGTCGCCGCCCTCGGTGAGGCCGAGGGTGGCGAGCATCATCACGCCCATGCCGGCGCCGAAGAAACCGCCATAGATCGAGGTGAAGAACTGGACGATGCGGCCGGCAAGCGAGGATGGCGCGTCCTCCGGCCTGTAGGCCAGTTTCTTCGGCCTGAGCCACGGTCCGGCTGCAAACAGCGCGGTCGCGGCCAGCAGCAGCCACGGCACGAGCGCGCCGAAAGCGGCGTTGTCGAGCGAGAGCAGGATCAACGAGCCGGCCAGTGCGCCCAAGGCCGAGATGACGGCAAAGGCCATCGCCCCGCGCCACATGCGCTTTATTTCGGTGAGGTAGGCCCAGGTCGAGGTGATGTAGCCGGGGAACTGGGCGATGGAGGAAGTGGCATTGGCCGAGATCGGCGGAATGCCGAGCATGGTCATGGCGCCAAAGGTGAGGAAGGTGCCGCCGCCGGCTATGGCGTTGACGACACCCGACAGGAAGCCTGCGAGAAAGAGGATGGAGATCGAAACCAGCGACACGATGCCTGCAAACTCTCGGTTGCGTTTTGAGATCTGTAGGAAGCCGGCAAGCGGAAGGCAAGGCGGCTTTCGACGCCACACATTGCTCCAGTGCCAGGCGCGGACCGGAAGTGTCTGCGGCTCGCTCCGAGCATGCTGACGAACGCCGGCAGGAGCTTTCGGCGGGTCTTGCCGCCGCAATACGCGCCATGCGCGAAAAAACACGCAGCAGAGGCGTGACAAATGGGCGAAATAGGGGTATGTCGCCGCCCGAACCGGACGAACACTCGTCCAGTCCCGTCAACAATGACGGTGTAGTCGCCCCTGCCGGAAGGCCCGAAAGGGAATGAAGGCATAACCGAGCGGTCGTCTGGACTGCAAGGCGAGCGTCGGGCGCTCTGGCTGTCGGAAGAACAAGAAGTGGATAGTTGAGATGGATATCATCCGCCAGCTCGAGGCCGAACAGGCTGCCAAGATCGAAGCCAAGCGCACCCTGCCGGAATTCCAGCCGGGCGACACCGTGCGCGTCCAGGTGCGCGTCACCGAAGGTTCGCGTACCCGCGTCCAGGCCTATGAGGGCGTCGTCATCGCCCGCTCGGGTTCGGGCTTCCAGGAAAACTTCACCGTCCGCAAGATCTCCTATGGCGAAGGCGTGGAGCGCGTGTTCCCGGTCTACTCGCCGATGATCGAGGGCGTCGAGATCGTCCGCCGCGGCAAGGTCCGTCGCGCCAAGCTGTACTACCTGCGCGACCGTCGCGGCAAGTCGGCTCGTATCGTCGAGAATACCGGCGTGCGCGCCCGCAAGCTGAACGAAGCCGAGCGCGAAGCAGCGAACGCCGAAAAGGCTCGCATCGAGGCCGAGAAGATCGCAGCCGCCGAGGCGCTGGCCGCCGAGAAGGCCGCTCAGGAAGCCGCCGAGAAGAAGGCTGCCGCCGAGGCCGCAAAGGCTGCCGAGGCCGCCGCCGAGTAATCGCTGGCGCTACCAGAATTCGAAAAGGGCGGCCCTTGGGCCGCCCTTTGTCGTTTTGGGAGGATGCTGGCGCCAGACGACGGGCTCAGCGGTAAATGGACAGCCAGCTCGAATTGCTTGCGTGCGGATGATGTACGGCGGCCGAGGGGCATGCAGCTACGCTTCGCGTGGGCGCGAGCGATGCGGTCGTGTAGGACTCAGCGCTGGAGCAGAATACCGGTTCGGACCGGGTTGCCGACTGGAGGCCCCACAGGGCCAAGACGAACGGTCCCCATACGGCAGCTGCCAGTGCCGAAGTCAGCAATTTGCTACCCATGCCCCGCATTCCCCAAACGCCCCGTCCGATGAACGGCCAAACCCGACCATCAAGGTAATCGGCCCTGGTAACGGCGCGACGCCGTCGAGGCAGGCGATTGTCTCCGGCGTGTTTCATGGGCCGAAATACTTTCCGCCGCACCGATTGCCGGAAGGCGCTGCCACTGCTGCCGGCAAACACGCAAAGAACAACTGTGAGGCGAGGGCAAAGGCGAAGCGAGGATGCTTGCAACGCGATGCGGGAAGTCTAAAGTCTCGCGCAAACGACCGGCTCGGCCGGTCCCGAATGGTGGGGAACCTGACATGCCGAATTTCAAACTGTCGCTGGCCAGCCTGCTGGCCGTCGTCCTCTTTCCGGTGGCGGCAATGGCCCAGGCCCTGCCTGATCTCCAGGGCAAGGCTGTCGTGGTGGTGACCGAGAACGCCTATCCGCCGCTGCAGTTCATCGATCCCAAGTCCGGCAAGCAGATCGGCTGGGAGTACGACGCGATGGACGAGATCGCCAAGCGCCTCAACTTCAAGATCGAGTACCAGAACACCAGCTGGGACGCGATGATCCAGGCGGTCTCGGACGGCCAGTACCAGATCGGCATGACCGGCATCACCATCAAGGACGACCGCAAGGAGAAGGTCGATTTCTCCGATCCCTACATGCGGTCGCAGCAGTTCATGCTGGTGCGCAGCGACGAGAGCCGCTTCACCGACGCCAAGAGCTTCGGCGCCTTCAAGGACGGGCTGATCGCCGCGCAGCCCGGCACCTCGCCCTTCTACACCGCCGTCTACGAGATCCTCGACGGCAACGAGCAGAACCCGCGCATCAAGCTGTTCGAGACCTTCGGTGCCACGGTGCAGGCGCTCAAGGCCGGCGACGTCGACCTGGTGCTGACCGACAGCGTCGCGGCCAAGGGCTATGTCGACGCTTCCGAGGGCAAGCTCAAGGTGGTGGGTGAGCCGCTCGGTACCGAGGATTTCGGCTTCATCTTCCCCAAGGGCTCCGACCTCGTCGCCCCGGTCAATGCCGCGATCGCCGCGCTCAAGGCCGATGGCACGCTGGATGCGCTGAACAAGAAGTGGTTCCTCGACTACAAGATGGGCCAGTGAGGCCGGCGCATAGCTCTCCCCGCCTCAGGGAGGGCGGCCCTGGGGGCCGGTCGCCCGAATGACTTCGCGTCCAAGGAAGAAAGAGGATTTCCCCTGGTGGCTCGTCGCCGCCGGGGCGATCGCGGTTGCTTCGGCAGTGGCAATCGTGTCGAGCGATGTCTACAGCCAGATCCTCGCCACCGTGGCCAAGGGCCTATGGGTGACGCTGTTCGTCACGGTCGTCGCCTTCGGGCTGGCCTCGGCGCTCGGCCTGTTCATCGCGCTGCTCGGCCTTTCGGGGTCGCCCTGGCTGCGCCAGATCGCGCGTTTCTACGTCGAGATCATCCGCGGGCTGCCGATCCTGGTGCTCTTGTTCTGGATCGCCTTCGTCGGCGCGCCGGCCTTCGTCGTGGCATGGAACTGGGTGTCGGCGCCGCTGCAGGCGGCGGGCCTGGTCGAGCCCATGCAGGTGCGGGACTTCTCGCTGCTGTGGCGGGCGATCATCGCGCTGACGATCGCCTATTCTTCCTTCATCGCCGAGATATTCAGGGCCGGTATCCAGGCGGTCGACACTGGCCAGGTCGAGGCGGCAAAGGCACTGGGGCTTTCGCGCTACCAACGCTTCCGGCTGATCGTCTGGCCGCAGGCGTTCAAGACCATCCTGCCGCCCTATGGCAACGACTTCATTGCCATGGTGAAGGATTCCTCGCTGGTCTCAGTGCTGGGCGTGGCCGACATCACCCAGATGGCCAAGGTCTATGCCTCCGGCTCGTTCCGCTTCTTCGAAACCTATTCGATCGTGGCCTATGTCTACCTGCTCCTGACGGTGAGCCTGTCGCTCGGCCTGCGCGCGCTGGAGCGGCGGATGCGCAGGGAGCAGGCCCCATGATCGGGGATCGCGAGAAGTCCGCGCTCGAAATGGTTCGCGGGCAATGCCGCCCCGAGGAGAGCCCGGCGTCTCGTGCCTTTGCGGTCGCCGAGCCGGACGTGCGGGTGAAGGCCTTCGTGTTCGAAATCCTCTGAAGGGCGGAGGAACCTCCGATGGCGCGGCGCGTTGGGTGCCGAACCAGCCGAGGGCCCCTATGGAACAGCTGATAGAAGAGTTCGGCCACCCCACCTACACCTCCTTCCCGGTCATCGTCGCGCGGATGATGCTTGCGGCGATGTTCGGTGCCGCGATCGGCTTCGAGCGTGAGTGGCGCAACCGGCCGGCGGGATTGAGGACCCACATGCTCGTTTGCGTGGCCGCGGCGACATTCGCGCTGCTGACCATCGAGATCGTGCACGCGCCGATGTTCTCGCCCGAGACGATGAAGGATGCGGTCAAGGTCGACCCGATCCGCATCGTCGAGGCGGTAACGGCCGGCGTCGCGTTCCTGGCGGCAGGTGTGGTGATCTTCACCCGCGGCGAAGTGCAGGGGCTGACGACCGGGGCGGGCATGTGGCTCGCGGGTGCCATTGGCGTGGCCTGCGGGCTCGGGCTCTGGCAGATCGCCGCGTTCGTGACGCTGCTCGCGCTCTGCGTGCTCGGCCTGCTGCACAGCATCGAGGTGAAGTTCGACCTCAGCGAGGACAAGCTCGACGAGAAGCCCGTGGCGCGCAGGCCGGCCAAGGGCAAGGCCGGTTAGCTGCGGTCAGCCTTCGGCACCGCCTGAACGTGCCGGCGCGTCGTCGCGCACTTTCTCGAACAAAAGCCGAAGCGACTGGCGCAGCGCCTCCATCTCTTCCGGGCTGGTGAGTTCGGCCCAGCGCTCGTCGACCTTGCGCCCGGTGGCGGACGCGATCGGCCGTACCGCCTTGCCGCGCTCGGTGAGGAAGACCAGCCGGCCGCGGCGGTCGTTGGGGTCGGGTCGGCGCTCGACATAACCAAGCTTTTCCAACTCCTCGACCGCCTGGGTCATGGTCTGCTTGCGCACATGGGCGAGCTTGGTCAGCTCGCTGACCTGGATGCCTTCGGGCGGGGTGAAGGTGAAGACGTTGGCGTGCGGCGGGCGGATGTCGCCGAAGCCGGCGGCGTCGAGGGCGGTGTCGACGGCCTGGGTCCAATGCTGGTGGACGAGGCGCAGCAACAGGCCGAGCGGCGGGTTTTCCGGAATCGTCTCTTTCAAGATAGACAGGTGCCTGACTAATTGATATTAGACAGGTACCTTACTATGTGATCGACGGGAAGGTAAGCCAGATGCCTGTAATCAGCGTACTCGACTCGACGATATCCTATGTGGACGAGGGACAAGGCGTGCCGTTCGTCTTCCTGCACGGCAACCCGACGTCGTCCTATCTGTGGCGCAACGTGTTGCCCGGCATCGGCGGTGGCGTGCGCTGCCTGGCGCCCGACCTGATCGGCATGGGCAATTCGGGCAAGCCTGATATTGCATACAGCTTCGACGATCATGCCCGCTACCTCGACGCCTGGTTCGAGGCGATGGGGCTGGAGGAGGTGGTGCTGGTCGGCCATGACTGGGGCGGGGCGCTGGCCTTCGACTGGGCGGCGCGCCACCCCGGCCGGGTGCGTGGGATCGCCGTAATGGAGACCATCCTGCGGCCGATGAGCTGGGCCGATTTTCCGGAAAGCGCCAAGCCGCGCTACGAGACGCTGCGTGGCGCGGGCACCGGCGAGACCAAGGTGCTGGACGAGAACTTCTTCATCGAGTTCGCCCTGCGCGCCACCGTGCTCAACGGCCTGAGCGACTGGGATCTCGACGTTTATCGCAAGCCCTATCCGACGCGCGAAAGCCGGCGGCCGCTGCTTGCCTGGCCACGCTCCATGCCGATCGAAGGCGAGCCGGCGGAGGTGATTGCCCGCATCGAGGCCTATGACCGCTGGCTGGCCGCGAGCGGTGGCGTGCCGAAGCTGTTGCTGACCTTCGAGGGCTCGCCCGAGACGCTGATGATCGGGGAGGAGATGATCCGCTGGTGCGAAGACAACATCGCCAGTCTCGAGATTGAGAACTGTGGACCGGCCCGGCACGCGGCGCCCGAGGACCAGCCGGAGGCAATTGCCGCCGCCATCTCGCGATGGGCGGACAGGCACGGGCTGCGGCACGGGCAAAATGCATGATCCAGCGGACTGTGTGTCCCAGCCGTTCACCCGTCACGTTGCGTCGTGATCGAAGGGGCACCGGTCGCCGTGAGTGGGCTCTAGCCGAGCGCACCGATTTCCATGACGAAATCGGTCTGGATATCGTCTCCGAGTTGGAAGCTTGACTCACCGGAAACGCGAAAACCCATCTTTCGATAGAAGGCTATCGCCCGGGGATTGCGCTCCCAGACTGCAAGCCACAATCGGTTCCTGCCGCGGCGGCCGCATTCACGCCTTGCTTCGTCTATGAGTAACTGACCGAGACCGGAACCCATCCACGGCTGCTCGATGTGGATGCGCTTGAGACGAACCGAGTGCTCTTCCTCCATCAGATGCGTGTAACCTACCAGGGAATCGCCGAGCGCGTCGCGATGTACCGCAAGGGTTACCGGCGATGCAGAATCCGCGATTTCCTTCAACTGGATGGCAGGGCTGAAGGCGGCGGCCACATATGCCTCCATGTCAGAGGCCTTACTGTCGGCAGCGTAGGTCTCCCAAAAGGTGCGGGCGGCGAATATCGACAGGGCCTCGGCATGCTCGGGCCTCGCCCGGCGTAAGGCGAGCACACCCGACTTCATCAGCACGGCCGCATCGTATGACGGGTTCACCATGTGGCGCCCCTATCTCTCCGGGAATCCTAAATTAGCACGGCACTGGCCGGTCGACCAATTCCGTCCTGCCACAGATCAATTGCCGCTCCCCGAAAACCTTGATATGAGCAGGCCATGGAAGAACTCTTTGGTGATCCGGCCTACAAGGGTTTCGTGCTGCAGGACCACAAGCGCCTGCCGTCGCGTTTCTTTGCCCGGATTTCAGGCGCGTTGACCAGCCGACTTATCTAGTCGCCTGCGCCGAGCCGACGGGCCCTTGGCGCGCCCTATTGCCTTCCCCAGTTTCATATCGACGGATCCAAAGCCATGAGCGCACCGCGTACCCTCTACGACAAGATCTTTGACGACCACATCGTCGACCGCCAGGACGACGGCACCTGCCTGCTCTACATCGACCGTCACCTCGTCCACGAGGTGACCAGCCCGCAGGCCTTCGAGGGGCTGCGCATGGCCGGCCGCCAGGTTCGCCATCCGGAGAAGACGCTTGCCGTCGTCGACCACAACGTGCCGACCTCGCCGGACCGCAAGAACGGCATCAAGAACGAGGAAAGCCGCATCCAGGTCGAGGCGCTGGCCAAGAACGCCGCCGATTTCGGCGTGGAGTACTACTCCGAGAACGACAAGCGTCAGGGCATCGTGCATATCGTCGGTCCCGAGCAGGGTTTTACGCTGCCGGGCATGACCATCGTCTGCGGCGACAGCCACACCTCTACGCATGGCGCCTTTGGCGCGCTGGCGCACGGCATCGGTACCTCCGAGGTCGAGCACGTTCTGGCCACCCAGACGCTGATCCAGAAGAAGGCCAAGAACATGCTGGTGCGTGTCGACGGCCAATTGCCGGAAGGCGTGACCGCCAAGGACATCGTGCTCGCCATCATCGGCGAGATCGGCACTGCCGGCGGCACCGGCTACGTTATCGAGTATGCCGGCGAAGCGATCCGCGCGCTGTCGATGGAAGGCCGCATGACGATCTGCAACATGAGCATCGAAGGCGGGGCTCGGGCGGGCCTGATTGCGCCCGACGAGACGACCTACGCCTACGTGCAGGACAAGCCGCGCGCGCCGAAGGGCAAGGCGTGGGACATGGCGATGGAATACTGGAAGACCCTGCACACCGACGAAGGCGCGCATTTCGACAAGGTGGTGGTGCTCGATGCCGCCAAGCTGCCGCCCATCGTCACCTGGGGTTCGTCGCCCGAGGACGTGGTTGCCGTCACCGGCGTGGTGCCGGATGCAGAGGTGATCGAGGACGAGAACAAGCGCAACTCCAAGAAGCGCGCGCTCGACTATATGGGCCTGTCCGCCGGCACCAAGATCACCGACATCGCCATCGACCGCGTCTTCATCGGCTCGTGCACCAACGGCCGCATCGAGGACCTGCGTGCGGTCGCCAAGGTGGTCGAGGGCAAGAAGGTGGCCTCGACCGTCAATGCCATGATCGTGCCGGGCTCGGGCCTGGTGAAAGAACAGGCGGAAGCCGAGGGCCTGGACAAGATCTTCGTCGAGGCCGGCTTCGACTGGCGCGAGCCGGGTTGCTCGATGTGCCTGGCCATGAACGACGACCGGCTGAAGCCGGGCGAGCGCTGCGCCTCGACCTCGAACCGCAACTTCGAGGGTCGCCAGGGCTTCAAGGGCCGCACCCATCTGGTGTCGCCGGCCATGGCCGCCGCTGCCGCGATCGCCGGCCACTTCGTCGACATCCGCGACTGGAACTAGTTCGGTCGCATCGACGATCAGTTGAAAATTCGAGGGCGGCGGGGAACTCCTGCCGCCCTTTGCTTTTTGTTGAGGATGACTGGAAAGCCTGCCTGCCGCGAGGTCACGTTAACGTCTTTTTCTCGCTGATATGGTTTGGTCGAGCATGGGAGGCGACCTCGGGCGATGAGCGGTGCAGAGTTCATACTCGCGATCAACGTGTTCGTCGCAGGCCTGCTGGCCAGCGCGTTCATGGCGATCGGCATCTATGACCCGAAGCGTGTCTCGGCGCGCTGGTTCGCGCTCTGCTACGGCCTGGGCATCTTCTACATCGGCACCGAATTCTCGATACCGCTGTTTGCCGATACGCGGATCATCGTCGCGGTCAATTTCGCGACCTTCCTCGCGATCGCGCTGCTGATGAATATCGGCCTGGCCAAGCGCTACGAGGTGGCGCCGCCGCTGTGGTCGATGCTTGCCTTCTTCGTCGCCGCGACCGCCGCCGTCTACGTCACCCAGGGACTGGACCGCGACTCGCTGCTCAGGATGATGACCTTCCAGACGCCCTACGCCATCGCCCAGGCGATCGGCGCGGCAGTCGTGCTGAGGTCGCGCCAGAAGCTCAGCAATTTCGACATGGCTCTTGCAGGCGTTCTGCTGGCGAGCGCCGTGCAGTTCTTCTCGAAGCCTTACTTGGCACTCGCCGTCGGCGGTTCGGGGTCCGATCCGCATGAGTACCTGCAGAGCACCTACGCGATGGTGTCGCAGGCGCTGGGTACCGTGTTTGCGCTGTCGATCGCGCTGCTGCTGATGGTCATCCTGATGCGCGATATCCTCGCCGACGTGACCCAGAAATCGGAGACCGATGCGCTTTCGGGCCTGCTCAACCGTGGCGGCTTCGAGCGCCAGGCAGCCGCCGCGCTGCGCGACGCCGGACGGCAGGGCCTGCCGGTCACGCTGGTGATCTCCGACATCGACCATTTCAAGTCGATCAACGACAGCTACGGCCACGCCTCGGGAGACCGGGTCATCGAGACCTTCTCGCGCTTCATCCGGGAAGCGAAGGCCGGCCATCACATTGCCGGGCGCATCGGTGGGGAGGAGTTCGCGATCATCCTGCCGGGCACGCACATGGCGGCGGCGCGGCTGTTCGCCGAGGGCGCGCGCAGCGCGTTCTCCGCCCTGCCGATCGACGGCCTACCGCCGAACCGCCGTTTCACGGCGAGCTTCGGCGTGGCCGAACTCATCGTCGGGGAGAGCATCGACACTCTGATGCGGCGCGCCGACGCGGCGCTCTACGAAGCCAAGAAGGATGGCCGCGACTGCGTGCGGGTGGCATCGGGGAGCACGCTCGACCTGTCGTTCGATTCGAACGTCGTGCAGTTCGGCAGCAAGCCGCCGACGGCCTGACTCCGAAGCTGAAGGTCTCTTTGTTTCGGCGCAATTCCGAACGGAAAACCGCGACGCACTTTTCCTGGAATTGCTCTAGAGACAGCGCAGGCCCGGCTGGGGGATCACGCCCTCCGAGAAGCCGTACATGTAGCTGCGTCCCTTGATCAGCATGGGCGGGCGGTAGCAATTGCTCGCGACCACGCCGTCCTGCCTGTCGAGATAGACGACCCGGGGACCGGTAAAGCCGGAGAAGTTGCGGGCGCTTTGGCCTTCGCCAACCACGATACGCTTGTAGCCGGCGGCGCTCTGGACGACGAGGTTGCCGAAGGAATCGGCGAAGACGCGGTCCTGTTCCCATCCTCCCGCCGAAGCGGGTGAAGAAAGTGCAACCGCCGCGGCGATCGCGAGCGGCATAAGTCCGGTGAAGGCCAGTGCAATGCGCATCGCAAAATCTCCCTGGCTCGCGGCGCCACTTCCGGAATCAAATCTTAACGACTTCTTAACCTTTGTTAAGAGATTCCGGCAATTGGGCCGGCTTCGATTAACAAACATGGTTAATTTTTCATTGCGCATGGCCGCTCAGCCGGCGGGTGGGGCAAGCAGCGCGAGCGGGGAGGCTGCCGCTACGTGACCCGTTGCCGGGCCGTCCAGGCATTGCTTACCCATGCGGGTAGTGGGCGCCCGGGTTCAATCGATTGAAGGTACAATGCAACTAAATATGTGCGCCAGAACGGTTTTCCGTCTTTGACGCGGTGCAAAAACCGCATTAGAAAGCGCCCAGTCCGACGTCGCAATACGGTGCGACGACGCCGTATTCTAACATAGCCACGCTCGGATGAAGACCGGGGGAGCCATGAGCAAATCACAAGCAACCCAAGCCACTTCGCGAGCGCGCCCTCTGTCGCCGCACCTCTCCATCTATCGCCCGCCGATCACGATGACGACGTCGATCATCCATCGCATCACCGGCGGCGCGCTGTACTTCGGCACGCTGCTGGTCGCCTGGTGGCTGATCGCGGCGGCGACGTCGCAGGAATATTTCGACTTCGTCAGCTGGGTCTATGGCAGCTGGATCGGCCAGATCGTGCTGTTCGGTTACACGTGGGCGCTGATGCAGCATCTGCTCGGCGGTATCCGCCACCTGATCTGGGACACCGGCGCGGGGCTGGAGAAGCATACCGCTTCCAAGCTCGCCTGGGCGACCGTCGTCGGCGGCGTGGTGCTGACGCTGCTGGTGTGGATCGTCGGCTACATGGTGCGGGGAGCGTAAGATGAGCGGCTCGAACAACGACATGCGCACGCCGCTCGGCAAGGTGCGCGGCCTTGGCTCCGCCCGCGAGGGAACCGAGCATTTCTGGCGCCAGCGGGTGACCGCGGTCGCCAATATCCCGCTGATGCTGTTCTTCGTCGGCCTGCTGATCGCGCTGAACGGCGCCGACTATGCCGCCGTGCGGACGACGCTCGCCAACCCGCTGGTGGCGCTGGTGATGGCGCTGGTGCTGATCTCCGGCCTCTACCACATGCGGCTCGGCATGCAGGTCGTCATCGAGGATTACGTGCATGGCGAGGGCAGCAAGCTCGTCCTCATCATGCTGAACACCTTCTTTACCGTGGCAGTCGGCGCGGCTTCGCTGTTCGCCCTGCTCAAGATCGCATTCGGAGGCTGATACGGTGGCCAGCAAGACCAGCGGAGCATCCGCCTACACATTCGTCGACCACAAGTTCGATGTCGTCGTCGTCGGCGCCGGCGGTGCCGGCCTGCGCGCCACGCTCGGCATGGCCGAGCAGGGCCTGCGGACGGCCTGCATCACCAAGGTGTTCCCGACCCGCTCGCACACGGTCGCGGCACAGGGCGGCATCGCCGCCTCGCTGCAGAACATGGGTCCCGACTCCTGGCAGTGGCACCTCTACGACACCGTCAAGGGCTCGGACTGGCTCGGCGACGTGGACGCGATGGAATATCTCGCACGCGAAGCCCCGGCCGCCGTCTACGAACTCGAGCACTACGGCGTGCCGTTCTCGCGCACCGAGGAAGGCAAGATCTACCAGCGCCCGTTCGGCGGCCACATGATGAACTACGGCGACGGTCCGCCCGTGCAGCGCACCTGTGCTGCCGCCGACCGCACCGGCCACGCCATCCTGCACACGCTCTACGGCCAGTCGCTGAAGAACAACGCCCAGTTCTTCATCGAGTATTTCGCCCTCGACCTGATCATGGAGCCGGATGGCACCTGCACCGGCGTCGTGGCCTGGAACCTCGATGACGGCACGATCCACCGCTTCTCGGCGAAGATGGTGGTGCTGGCGACCGGCGGTTACGGCCGCGCCTATTTCTCGGCCACGTCGGCGCACACCTGCACCGGCGACGGCGGCGGCATGGCGGTGCGCGCCGGCCTGCCGCTGCAGGACATGGAGTTCGTGCAGTTCCACCCGACCGGCATCTACGGCTCGGGCTGCCTGATCACCGAAGGCGCCCGCGGCGAAGGCGGCTACCTGGTAAACTCCGAAGGCGAGCGCTTCATGGAGCGCTATGCACCGTCGGCCAAGGACCTGGCTTCGCGCGACGTGGTTTCGCGCTGCATGACGCTGGAAATCCGCGACGGCCGCGGCGTCGGCAAGAACAAGGACCACATCTTCCTGCATCTCGACCACCTCGATCCGGCGGTCCTGCATGAAAGGCTTCCGGGCATCTCCGAGTCGGCAAAAATCTTCGCCGGCGTCGACGTGACCCGCGAACCGATCCCGGTGCTGCCGACCGTGCACTACAACATGGGCGGCATCCCGACCAACTATTGGGGCGAGGTGCTGAACCCGACCAAGGACAGCCCGGACCGCGTGTCGCCCGGCCTGATGGCCGTCGGCGAGGCCGGCTGCGCCTCGGTGCACGGCGCCAACCGCCTCGGCTCGAACTCGCTGATCGACCTCGTGGTGTTCGGCCGCGCCGCCGCCATCCGTGCCGGCCAGGTCGTCGACCGCAACGCGCCGATCCCGGCGCCGAACGCGGCCTCGGTCGAGAAGATCATGGACCGCTTCGACCGGCTGCGTCACGCCAATGGCGGCACGCCGACGGCCGAGCTGCGCGAGAAAATGCAGCGCGCCATGCAGGAAGACGCCGCCGTGTTCCGCACGCAGGAGTCGCTCGAGCAGGGCTGCAAGCGCATCTCGCAAATCTGGGGTGAGCTGAAGGACGTCAAGGTCTTCGACCGCTCGATGATCTGGAACTCGGACCTGGTGGAGACGCTGGAGCTCGAGAACCTGATGGCCAACGCGATCGCCACCGTCTATGGCGCCGAAGCCCGTAAGGAAAGCCGCGGCGCGCACGCGCGAGAAGACTTCTCGGCCCGTGACGACGCCAACTGGCGCGTGCACACGCTGGCCAATGTCGCCGAGGACGGCAAGGTGACGCTCAGCTACCGGCCGGTGCACACCGAGCCTCAGCTCAAGGAAGAGGACGGCGGCATCAGCCTCGCCAAGATCGCGCCGAAGGCGCGCGTGTACTGAGCCATGGCGCTGGCCGCGGCAGGATATTCGGCCACCCCGCTTGCGGCCAAGCTCGGCCTCAAGGACGGGCAGAGCGTGGTGTTCGTCGACCTGCCGGAGGAACTCAGCGAACTGGCCTCGTCGCGCGATTTCGCGGCGAAGCGGCTGACCGGCTGGCCGGATCTCGCGGATGCGGGGAAAGGGCATGACGTTGTTCACGCCTTCACCAAGCGCCGCGCCGACCTCGACGGCAACGCCGAGACATTCAAGAAGATGATCGCGCCCGACGGCGCGGTCTGGATCTCCTGGCCCAAGAAGGCATCGAAGATCGCGACCGATGTGACGGAAGACGTCATCCGCGACGTGGTGCTGCCCAAGGGGCTGGTGGACGTAAAGGTCTGTGCCGTGGATGCCGTGTGGAGCGGGCTCAAGCTCGTCATCCGCAAGGAACTCCGCGCCAAGATGTGAGGAACCGATCGTGGTCGAACTAGCACTCCCCAAGAACTCGCAGATCCGCGAAGGCAAGACCTGGCCGAAGCCGCAGGGCGCGACCAACCTGCGCGAATACCGGATCTACCGCTGGTCTCCGGACGATGGCGAGAATCCGAGCATCGACACCTATTTCGTCGACGTCGACGATTGCGGCCCGATGGTGCTCGACCACCTGCTCTACATCAAGAACAAGATCGACCCGACGCTGACCCTGCGCCGCTCCTGCCGTGAGGGCATCTGCGGCTCGTGCGCCATGAACATCGATGGCTCGAACACGCTGGCCTGCACCAAGGGCTGCGACGACATTTCGGGCGCGGTGAAGATCTACCCGCTGCCGCACATGCCGGTCGTGAAGGACCTGGTGCCCGACCTCACCAATTTCTACGCCCAGCACCGCTCGATCGAGCCGTGGCTGAAGACGGTGTCGCCGGAGCCGGCGAAGGAGTGGCTGCAGAGCCACGAGGACCGCGCCAAGCTCGACGGCCTCTACGAGTGCATCCTGTGCGCCTGCTGCTCGACCTCGTGCCCGAGCTACTGGTGGAACGGCGACCGCTATCTTGGACCGGCAACCCTGTTGCAGGCCTATCGCTGGCTGATCGACTCCAGAGATGAAGCCAAGGGCGAACGCCTCGACAATCTCGAGGACCCGTTCCGGCTCTATCGCTGCCACACGATCATGAACTGCGCCCAGACCTGCCCGAAGGGGCTGAACCCGGCCAAGGCGATTGCCGAAATCAAGAAGATGATGGTGGAGCGGCGGGTCTAAGGTGGACACCGACCTTCCCCACCTCACTCCGGCTGAAGCACGCGTGCTCGGCTGCCTGATCGAGAAGAAGGAACTGACGCCCGACGTCTATCCGATGACGTCGAATGCGCTGGTTGCCGCCGCCAACCAGAAGACGTCGCGCGAGCCGGTCATGGCCCTGGAGATGGTCGACATCACCCGGGCGCTCGCTTCGTTGCAGGCGAAGGGGCTGGCAAAGCAGCAATTCGCCTCGCGCGTCGAGCGCTACGAACACCAGATGGCGCAGAAGTTCTCGCTGACGCGCAACCAGAGCGCTGTGATCGGCATGCTCCTGCTGCGCGGTCCGCAGACCGTCTACGAATTGCTCGCCCGCACCGAGCGCATGGCGAATTTCGCCGATGCCGACGCCCTGCGCGGCGAACTCGACATGCTGATCGGCCGCCGGCCGGCGCTGGTCAAGGAGATCGGCCGCGCACCCGGCCAGCGCGAGGATCGCTTCGCGCATCTGTTGTCCGGCAATGTCGATGCCACTGTTGTTGCCACGAGTCGGGCACCGAGCGCTGCTTCACCTGTCGTTTCGGAACTCGAAGAACGTGTTCGTGTTCTGGAAGAGGAAGTAGCTGCGCTGAAGGCGCGGCTCGACGCCGTCGGCGCATAAGCGCGCGGCAGAAAGATTGAAAACGGCCCGGTTGCGAAAGCAGCCGGGCCGTTTTGCGTTTGGGATACCGCGCGCCCTTCCTTCTCTCCCTCAAGGGGAGAAGGGAGAGAGAGCTGCCTTATTTCCTCGCGGCCTCGACGATCTCGCGGGCCATGGTTTCGGCAACGACATCGGTGGTGCGGTCCTCGCGCTCGGCGCGCTCGAAGATCTTGGTCAGCGTGGTCGCGATTTTTTCGACGCGCGGCATCACCGCCTCGACATGGTAGCCGCCTTCGGCCATTTCGGCCGCGACGTTGATGACCCCGCCTGCGTTGATGACGTAATCGGGCGCGTAGAGGATGCCGCGCTCGACCAGGCGCCTGCCGTCGTCGGCCGTCGCCAGCTGGTTGTTGGCAGCGCCCGCGACGATGCCGGCCTTGAGCAGCGGAATGGTCTCGGCGGACAGGATGCCGCCGAGTGCGCAGGGGGCGAAGATGTCGACATCGGCAGCGACGATCGCTTCGCCTTCGACCACTGTCGCACCGAACTGCTCGGCGGCGCGGGCGGTGCGGGCGGCGTCGAGGTCGGAGACGGTCAGGACGGCGCCCTGGGCGTGGAGCTTGGCGCAGAGCGACCAGCCGACCGAGCCGAGGCCCTGGACGGCGACGCGAACGCCCTTGAGTTCGTCGCTGCCGGTGCTGTGGCGGAGCGCGGATTTGAGGCCGAGGAAGGTGCCCTGCGCGGTGAAAGGCGAGGGGTTGCCACTGCCGCCCTTGGTGGTGCCGGCGACATTGGGAGCGCGCTCGGCGAGGAAGTCGGCGTCGGCGAGCGTCATGCCGACGTCCTCGGCGGTGATGTACTGCCCGACGAGGGTGTTGAGCAACTCGGCATAGGCTTCGAGCATGGCCGGCGTCTTGGCCGTCTTCGCGTCGGCGATGATGACCGCCTTGCCGCCGCCGAGCGGCAGGCCGGCGATGGCGGACTTGAAGGTCATGCCGCGCGACAGGCGCAGCGCGTCGGTGACGCCTGCCTCGAAGGTCGCATGCGGCCAGATGCGGGTGCCGCCCAGCGCCGGGCCGAGCACCGTCGTATGGATGGCGACGATGGCGGTCAGTCCGCGCACGGTGTCGCGGCCGAGCCAGACCTGCTCATGGGCGTCGAAGCCGTCGAACCGGGCTGCGTCCGCGGTGATGTCGGTGATTTCGAGGGTCGTCGCGCCAGCGAGCTTGACGTGGCGCGGTTCGAGGACATTCAGCATGAGGGCTCCTCCCGGTAAGCTGGTCCTCCGTAGCCTAGCGATTTCGGGCGATTTTTTGGTTTCGAAGTGGGGGCGCGACACGACCGCGGATTGCGCTTCGGAGCTTTGCCGCGCAACAAACGCAAAATCCGCGAGGAGAGTGCTGGCCGGACGCGGGTCTGCCCCCCACGCGCCCGGCCCCGGCGTCGCAATGCCGCTGCCCCGGCATTCCGCATGCCGCCGGTCTCTCCGGCACGGCGCCCGAAGCGCCGGTCCACGAGGCCGACCCGAACAAGGTCAGGACCCCGATTCGCTTTCCTCCCTCCGCCGTCGGTCGTCCGCCGGCTGAGGAAGCTTGCCGCCGAGTGCCATGGGGGCGAGGAAGGCACGCGGGTTGAAGCCTGCCGCGGCAAGCGCCGCCAGCGTTCTGAAGAATTGAAGGCGGTGCATGTCCGATTTCCTCGTCTCGGGGACCGGCCACTTCGAATTTCGGGCGCAACCTAGATTGGCTTCCCTCACGGTTCTTGGACTGTGCGGCCCGACCTTGCGGCCTGAGCGGTACCGGCTTGACCAGTCCAAATACGAGAATTAAAAGGCGCTCATTCTCGTTATGGTTGCGATGCGTTGAGTGAGTTCATGACAATCGACGACGGGCAATTTCCCACCTTCCGCGTGTTGACGGACGATCTTCCGGTGCAGGACCGGCTCGCCGTGCTGCGCGAAGTCTATGGCCGGACGATCCTCAAGGCGGACCTAGCGCCGGTAGACGACGCGCCCCTGCATATGGACATGAGGATCCGGCTGCTGCCCGGCATCGGCATCGCCACGGGCACCGCGTCACCCATCAGCGTCGCGGTCAGGTCGGAGATGATCGACAACGACGACGTGATCCTGCTGGCGGCGCTGGCGGGCGGCAGCCACATGCAGATCGGCAGCATGGAGGAGAGCATCCATCCGGGCTGCGCGATGTTCGTGCCCGGCGGAAGGGTGGGGGCGAACGTGACGCGGCCCGGCTTTTCCTACGTCAATGTGCGCTTCGAACGGAAGGCGCTGCAGCCCCTGCTCGGGGACATGTCGAGGATGCTCATGCGGCCACTCGCGGTGCATGACGGGCCGATGCACCTGTTGCTCAGCTATGCGACGGCCCTGCAGAAGCTCGATGGCCCGCTGCCCGGCGAGATGGCGCGCATGGTTGCGAGCCACATGCTCGACCTGACGGCGCTGACCCTGGGGGCCGCGCGCGATGCCGAGCAGATTGCCGTCGGGCGAGGCCTGCGGGCGGCGCGTCTTGCCGCGATCAAGGCCGACGTCGCCAGGCGCAGCGACCTCAGGGGCCTGACCGCGGAGGGGATCGCAGCGGCGCACAAATTGTCGCCGCGCTACCTTCGGAAGCTGTTCGAGGGGGAAGGGCTGTCGTTTACCGAGTTCGCCCTGGGCCAGAAGCTGATGCGCGCGCACAGCATGCTGACCGATCCGGCCGACGCGCGCCTGAGCATCACCGACATCGCCTACGAGGCCGGGTTCAACGACCTTTCCTACTTCAATCGGGCTTTCCGCAGGCGCTACGACGCCACGCCTTCGGAGGTCCGGGCTGGCGCGGCTGCGGCGTGAGCAGCGGGCGCTGGCTGCGCCCGCCGCTAGCGTCGGTGTCAGCCGAGTTTCGCGTCGAGCGAGACATTGATCGCGCCGAGTGCCTTGGACACCGGGCAATTCTCCTTGGCCTTGATGGCGAGTTCCTGGAACTTGGCATTGTCAATGCCGGGCACGGTACCCACCAGGGTGAGCGCGCTTTCGGTAATTCCGGTGCCGGGGATGAGGGTGACCACGGCGGTCGCATCAAGCTTGGCGGCAGGGGTGCCGTTCTCGGCCAGGAAGTGCGACAGCTGCATGGCGAAGCAGCCGGCATGGGCGGCGGCGATCAGCTCTTCCGGGTTGGTGCCCGACTTGCCGGTCTCGTCCTCGAAGCGCGCCTTGAACGAATAGGGCTGGCCCTTGAGCGCACCGCTCTGGGTGTCGAGCGTTCCGGAGCCTTCCTTCAGATTGCCTTTCCAGACGGCGTTGGCGCTGTGTTTCATGATCTTCTCCATGATTGCTGGCCGTCCGGTTGCGGCGACCGCGAGAGACTATAGCGCCGGCTCGCACGCCTGCCAGCGCCGATCGGCGGGAAAGGCGCAGCGGAGGAAAAAACTGTCTTGCGCAAATGTCGGCTTGTCGCCTCATGCGGCGTCCTTGGAACGCACGCGGTCCAACCAAGGAGAGCATCACGTGAAGTATCTGTGCCTGGTCTATCTGGAAGAAGGCCTGTTCGGGACGCTGTCGGCCGAACAGAAGGAAAGGCTCGACACCGGCTCGCTGGCCTATGACCGGCTGCTGGAAGCCCAGGGCAAGCTGATCGCGGCAGAAGCGCTGCAGTCGGTGACGTCGGCAAGGACCGTCAAGCGGCGGGACGGAAGGCGACTGGTGACCGATGGACCGTTTGCCGAGACCAAGGAACAACTGATCGGCCTCATCCTGATCGACGCCGGGGACATGGAGGAGGCGCTGGACCTTGCTTCGCACATTCCCCTTGCCGCCATGGGGCAGGTGGAGGTGAGGCCGATCTACGACATTCCGGGAGCGTAGGGGCGCTTGTCGTCGGGCAGCCCCTCTCGCAGGAAGAGAAGGGGCGCATCGGCTGGATCAGGGACGTTGTCGGCGGGTTGCCTGGTCGTGCGTCCTTCGACAGGCTCAGGATGAGGACCCTTGACGCTGCCAGTGATGAGGCGCTGGCAGGCACAGGTGCCTCCCTGAGAGCCGAGAACTCGGCGGGTACGGGCAGCGCCGACGGCCCTCATCCTGAGCCTGTCGAAGGACGCACGACCGGCCCGCGCAACCCAGGAGGCCTGTCCTAGATCGCCTCGCCCTTGAGCAGGCGCGGCGTTTCCCCGGTCATGCCGGAGGCCTGGCGGATGAAATATTCCTTGAGGCGCGGGACCCGGTCGACGAGGCCGAGGCCGATGTCGCGGATGGCGCGGACCGGGGCGATGTCGTTGGAGAACAGCCGGTTGAGCACGTCGGTGGTGACCCCCATGCGGACGGTGTCGAAACGGCGCCAGACCTCGTAGCGTTCGAGCACGTCGAGCGCGCCGATGTCCTGGCCGAGGCGGTCGGCCTCGACGATGGTTTCGGCCAGCGCCGCCGCGTCCTTGAAGCCGAGGTTGAGGCCCTGGCCGGCGATCGGATGGATACCGTGGGCGGCGTCGCCGGCGAGCGCGAAGCGCGGCGCAACGAAGGCGCGCGCGAGCGTGAGCCCCAGCGGCCAGGCTCGCGGCTTGTCCTCGACCCTGATCTCGCCGAGCTTGAGGCCGAAACGCTGCTCGAGCTCGATCTCGAAGACGAACGGGTCGCCCTTGACCAGCTTTTCGGCGTCCTCGGTGCGCTCGTTCCAGACGATGGAGGAGCGATTGACGCCCTCGGCGGTCGGCTTGAGCGGCAAGGTGGCGAATGGGCCGGCGGGCAGGAAATGCTCCTCGGCGCGGCCGTTGTGGGGGCGTTCGTGCGCAACGGTGCAGACGATGCCGGACTGGCCGTACTCCCAGCGCACGGTCTTGATGCCCGACATGTCGCGGAGCTTGGAGTTGACGCCGTCGGCGGCGACCAGGAGGCGCGTGTCGATGCTGACGCCGTCGGCGAGATGGACCTTGGCGGTCGCAGGGCCGGTCTCGAAGGACAGGACCGCGACGCCCTCGATGATGCCGATGCCGAGTTCGGCCGCCCTGCGGCGCAGCGCGCCGTTGAGCACCTTGTTCTCGACCATGTGGGCGAAAGCCTCGCCCGGGGCGATCTCGCCGTCGAAGGTCAGGAACACCGGGCGCACCGGGTCGGCGGCCTTCGAGTCGGTGATCACCATGTCGGTGATGGCCTGCGCCTCCGGTTCGATCTCCTCCCAGCAGCCGAGGCGCTCGAGCATGCGGCAGGCAGCGGCGGCTATGGCCGAGGCGCGGCCATCCTTGCGCCAGACCTCCGGCGGGGCGGCGTCGACGATGGCGACATGCAGGCTCGGCCGTGCCTGCTTCAGCGAAACGGCGGTGGCGAGACCGACATAGCCGGCGCCGGCGACCAGCACGTCGAGCTGCGTCGGTTTGCTTTCGTCGGTGGCCATCGCGGCACTCCTTTCCATCCGGCTGCCGCCTTGACTTGGCGGGGGCTTCCTGATGGAAACCTCGTGTCTTCCGTCCCGGTAGGGGAAAACATGTCAGCCGCCATACAAGAGCTTCTCAGCATTCTCAATCTCGAGCAGCTCGAACACAATCTGTATCGTGGTCGCAGCCCGCAGGTGAAGTGGCAGAGGGTGTTCGGCGGACAGACCATCGCGCAGGCACTCGTCGCCGCGCAGCGCACCGTCGAGCCGGACCGGCACGTGCATTCGCTGCACGGCTACTTCATGCGGCCGGGGGACATCACCGTGCCGATCGTCTACGAGGTCGACCGCATCCGCGACGGCGGCAGCTTCACCACCCGGCGCGTGGTGGCCGTGCAGCACGGCCACGCGATATTTTCGCTGGAAGCCTCGTTCCAGATCGACGAGCCCGGGCTCGAATACCAGATGCCGATGCCGCTAGACGTGCCGGCGCCCGAGACGCTGAAGTCGCAGCGCGAGCTGCTGCAGGAGGCGACCCATGTGCCGGACATGATCCGTATGTTCTGGGCCAAGGAACGTCCGCTGGAATTGAGGCCGGTCTATGCCGAGCACTATTCGAGCCGGGACAAGCTGCCGCCGCTGCAGAAGGTCTGGATCAGGCTCACCGGGCCGGTGCCGAACGACCGTGCGGTGCGGACCGCTGTGCTCGCCTATCTCTCCGATATGACGCTACTGGACACCGCGACCTTCGCCCACGGGCGCGGCATTTTCGATACCGACATCCAGGCCGCCAGCCTCGACCACGCCATGTGGTTCCACCGCGAGCATTCGCTCGACGGATGGCTGCTCTACACCCAGGACAGCCCGTCGACGAGCGGCGCGCGTGGCTTCACCCGCGGCGCCCTCTATGCCCAGGACGGCACACTGATCGCGTCCGTGGCCCAAGAGGGTCTGATACGCCTGCGCACGAAATAGGCAAATTAGAGTTTCTGCATATCTTGTAGGCACTCGCATTGCTGCACCTGCGAAGGTGTTGGCGTAGGCGACGCGCATTATCATTCCATTTCAGTAAGTTAGTAGGCTCCGGAGCAAACTGGCACGGAGCTTGAATCACCTTTGGCATTCACCGGTGGCTTTCGGGTCCGCCGGCGACGACTGCAATGGCGGGGGACCCGCATCAGCAAAGGGTGAGATTTGATGAAAATCGTGATGGCAATCATCAAGCCTTTCAAGCTCGACGAGGTGCGCGAAGCGCTGACCTCCGTCGGCATCCAAGGCCTGACCGTCACCGAAGTCAAAGGCTACGGGCGTCAGAAGGGGCATACGGAAATCTATCGTGGCGCTGAGTACGCCGTCAGTTTCCTGCCGAAGATCAAGATCGAGGTCGCCGTCAGCACCGACCTTGTCGACAAGGCCGTCGAGGCGATCACCGCCGCGGCAAAGACCGGCCAGATCGGCGACGGCAAGATCTTCGTGTTCGGCATCGAGCAGGCCGTGCGCATCCGCACCGGCGAAACCGACACCGACGCGCTCTGAGCGGCAACCAATCTTCATGGAGACCTCGATGTACATATCTTCCTCATTGAAGTCGGCGGCGCGCACGGCGCTGCTCGGCACACTTGCTCTCGGAGCGCTGGGCACGGTTGCCGCGCTCGCCCAGGAGACCGCCCCTGCGGCGGCCGAAGCTGCTGCGGCTGCACCTGCGGACGTGATGGAAAAGGGCGACGTCGCCTGGATGCTGACCTCGTCGCTGCTGGTGCTGTTCATGGCGCTGCCCGGCCTCGCCCTGTTCTACGGCGGCCTTGTGCGCGCCAAGAACATGCTGTCGGTGCTCATGCAGTGCACGATGATCGTGGCGATGGTGATCGTGATCTGGACGCTGTGGGGCTACTCGATGGCATTCGGCGATGCGCCGAACGCCTATTGGGGTGGGCTGGGCAAGGCCTTCCTGGCCGGCGTGACGCCGGAGAGCATGGCTGCGACCTTCACCAAGGGCGTGGTCATCCCCGAATTCGTCTTCATCTGCTTCCAGATGACGTTCGCCTGCATTACCCCGGCGCTGATCGTCGGTGCCTTCGCCGAACGCATCAAGTTCTCGGCGGTCATGCTGTTCGTGGCGCTGTGGGTGACCTTCGTCTACTTCCCGATCGCCCACATGGTCTGGGACGCCGACGGCCTGATCTACGGCTGGGGCGCGCTCGATTTCGCCGGTGGTACCGTGGTCCACATCAATGCCGGCATCGCCGCGCTGGTGGGCGCTTTCCTGGTCGGCAAGCGTACGGGCTACGGCAAGGACAACATGGCTCCGCACTCGATGACGCTGACCATGGTCGGCGCAGCCATCCTGTGGACCGGCTGGTTCGGCTTCAATGCCGGCTCGAACCTCGAAGCCAATGGCGGTGCCGCGCTCGCCATGATCAACACCTTCACCGCGACGGCCGGCGCGATCATCTCCTGGACGGTCATCGAAAGCGTGACCCGCGGCAAGGCCTCGATGCTCGGCGCGGCTTCGGGCATGGTGGCCGGCCTCGTGGCGGTCACACCTGCCGCCGGCTTCGTCGGTCCGGTCGGCGCCATCGTGCTCGGCGCGATCGCCTCGGCCATCTGCTACTTCTTCGTGGCGGTGGTGAAGATCAAGCTCGGCTACGACGACAGCCTCGACGTCTTCGGCATCCACGGCGTGGGCGGCATTGTCGGCGCCATCGGCACCGGCATCTTCAACGCCAAGGCGCTCGGTGGCATCGGCTATGGCGAAATGAGCATCGGCGGCCAGGTGTGGACGCAGTTCCTCGCCGTCTGCGTGACCATCGTCTGGTGCGGCATCGGCTCGCTAGTGCTCTACAAGCTGGTCGACCTGATCGTCGGCCTGCGGCCGACGGTCGAAGCCGAACGCCAGGGCCTGGACCTCACCTCGCACGGCGAAGTGGCCTACCACTCGTAACGAATTTCGGCGGCGGCCTGCGAGGCCGCTGCATCCTCGCGATCCCGTCGTGCCCGCCGCAATGCGGTCACGCCTTGAGGCCCGGAGCGATCCGGGCCTCCTTTTTTGTGCGGGGAGGATGCGACCTATCTGCCGGACCGACGCGACGCCCGGTCCGAACCCTGCCAGCCGCCGAGCATGTCGAGGGCCTCGAGCCCGTCGGGCTGGGAAGCGCTGGACTGCCGAAGCCGGGTTGACAGGAGCGCGAACGCTGCTCCGAAGACATTTCCGAGGAACCCGGCCCGTCGATCCGTCTCTGCCACGGGTTTCGGAAGCGGCTGCATCTGTATCGTGTCGCCTTGCATCTTGGCGTCCTTTCCAGCGCTGGCCCGGCGGGCAGCTTGCGGTGCGATGCCACGGCGGTTGCCTAGATGTCCGTGCTCTGGCGGAGGCGCCGCGGGCACCGATGCCCGATCATGGCAGCGACAGTCCTGCGGACAGCCCTTCATGTAAATGTGGCCGGAGCGGAACGGCTGGAAAGAAGCGGAAGTTCCGGGAAGTTCTTCTCGTCCCTTGCTTTCGAGCCAGAACAATAAAATATGCGGGGCGTGCTAACAGGGGTGGGATTGGCATGAATATTGACCGGAAGCTGCGACTGACCGCAGCTTTTGTTGGCGCGGGAACGCGCAAGGATTTGGCGGCAGCATTCCGGAAGATCAATCCGCTTACTGCATTCGACGTCGACCGCGCCGACAAGTGGCTGCAGGGACGCTCCACGCCACGGCAGTTCAGCGTCTACGAGGACTGGATCAGGCTGATCGACCTGCCGATGCCGGCCGACTGGATCATCGACTGCGACGTCGACACCTTCATCGACCACATGTGTTCCCACCATGGCAGGGAGCGCGCGCAGCTCGAACGCCGCGCCGCGGCCTTCGGCAAGCCGTCCAACTCCGAAGACGAACGGGGTGGCACGATCGCCGGCCGCTACGTTTGCTACTCGCACAGCTGGTCGCCCTATTTCCGTGGGCAATTGATCCGCGGCGTGCTTTCGATCGAACAGGAGAACGGCCCGCAGCGGCTGACCGCGACCTATTCGGAACAGCTTCCGACCATGCCGCTCAAGCTCAAGGGGCCGGTGACCGTTTCTCGGCGTTCCGTCAGCATCAGTGTCTCGGGCGGTGCCGAAGACGTGGGCCTGTTCTTCAGCCTGCTGCCGTTCTCGCCACCGGGCAGCGTGCTGGGTGGCTACATGATGGGCGGCACGATCCTCGGGCCGGACTCGCAGCCGTCGGTGACGCGCATGGTGCTTGTCCGCATCAAGGACGACAGCACGACCAATCTTGAAAGCGCATATCTCGAGCCGGGTGTCACGGTGCCGCAGGACCTCGAGCGGTTCGGGTTGAGGCTGCACCAGCCCGACATCGCCGACGAGCACCTGCAGCGGTTCCTGACGCGCTCCGTCGAAGGCGGTGCCGACCAGGTTTCGCGGGAGGATTTCCAGCGTCTTGTCGAGCTCTTCGACCGGGCGTGGCTCGGCAGGTGAGGTCAGGATCCGCGGCGGCGCGGCAAGCCGCATCGCCGCACCGGGTGAACGATGGCTTAACCTTAATGCGGCCTTAACCTTCGCCCCGATAGTCTTGTCGTCGAATCTGCCCGCGGCGCGCCGCGCGCGGACAAAGGCAGATATGGACGGGGACAAGGCATGCGTTCTGGGGTTTCCTCACCGCTCGCGCTGACCGAAACGGGGCACGGCATCCAGGCATTCGCGCGACGACAGACCGGCCGCGCGGTGGGGCTCGGCCTGTTCGCTTTCGTCGCCTTCGGGCTCGCCGCGCTAGGGACGTGGAACGTCGCCGACCCGAGCTTCAGCCATGCCACCGACAACCCGGTCACCAACGCCATGGGCTATCCGGGCGCGGTGTTCGCCGACCTTGCGATGCAGTTCTTCGGTCTTGCCGCCGTGGCGGCCCTGGTGCCGGCGGTGATCTGGGGCGTGCTGTTCGCGACGGCCCGCGGCGTCGACCGTCTGCCGAAGCGCGGGCTGGCATGGTTCGGCTCCGCCGTGCTCGCAGCCGCCATTGCCGGCTGCGTCGGCGCACCTCCGACCTGGCCGTTGCCCACGGGCCTGGGCGGTGTGTTCGGTGACATGGTGCTCAAGGTCCCCGGAATGTTCATCGGCGGCTATCCCACGGGGCTGGTCGCGACCGTGATCGGTGTGCTTTTGCTCGGACCTGCTCTCTGGCTGTTCGCATACGGTGCCGGGCTGCTCAATCGCCAGAACGGCTTCGCGGTGATCAACGGCAAGCCCAAGCCGGACATGCGCGAGCAGGATTTCGCCAGTCTCGAGGACGACGACGAGGAGGAAAGCGAGAGCGTCCTGGCGCTGGGCGCGATCACCCACTGGTGGCTGTCGTTCCGCGCCTATATGCGCCGCCGCGCTGCAAAGCGCCAGGAACTGGATGGCTTCGACTTGCCGGTCAGGCGCGGCAACGCCTGGCGCCAGGCGGCCGAGCGCGTCGAATCGGCCGAACGTGCCGAGGCGCGCGTCAGCACCTCCGGAAGGGCGCGCGTCGAGCCTGAGTTCTTCGCCCAGATGGTGCACGAACGGTCGGTGTCGGTCGATCCAGACGACCAGGATGTGTTCGGCGATGGCGACGACGATGACTTCGACATGCCGCCGGTCTCCGGCGATGCACGCCGCGCCGCGCCCGGCCGTGTCCAGAATTTCCGTTCGCCTCCTGGTGCAGCAAGGGTGGCGGCGCCCGCCCCCCGCCCCGTCGCAGGGGCCCGTGTGCAGCGCGAGGCACAGACCTCGCTCATCGGCTCCGACAAGTTCGAGATGCCGTCGCTCCACTTCCTGTCGGAGCCCAAGAACGTGGCGCGCGACGCCAGCCTGTCCAAGGACGCGCTGGAGCAGAACGCGCGCCTGCTCGAAGGCGTACTCGAGGATTTCGGCGTCAAGGGCGAGATCATCCATGTCCGCCCCGGTCCGGTCGTCACGCTCTACGAACTGGAGCCCGCGCCGGGCATCAAGTCGAGCCGCGTCATCGGCCTCGCCGACGACATCGCCCGTTCGATGAGCGCGATCGCCGCCCGCGTCGCCGTGGTGCCGGGGCGCAACGCCATCGGCATCGAGCTGCCGAACGCCAAGCGCGAGACCGTCTACCTGCGCGAGATCCTGGCGAGCCGCGACTTCGAGGCGACGAAGGCCAAGCTCGGGCTGGCGCTCGGCAAGAGCATCAATGGCGAGGCGGTGATCGTCGATATCGCCAAGATGCCACACGTGCTGGTGGCGGGCACCACCGGCTCGGGCAAGTCGGTGGCGATCAACACGATGATCCTGTCGCTGCTCTACCGCATGACGCCGCAGGAATGCCGCCTGATCATGATCGATCCGAAGATGCTGGAGCTCTCCGTCTATGACGGCATTCCGCACCTGCTCACCCCCGTCGTCACCGATCCGAAGAAGGCCGTGGTGGCACTGAAATGGACGGTGCGGGAGATGGAGGAGCGCTACCGCAAGATGTCCAAGGTCGGCGTGCGCAACATCGACGGCTTCAACGCCCGCGTCGCAGCCGCCGACAAGAAGGGCGAGAAGATCTCGCGTACCGTGCAGACGGGCTTCGACCGCCAGACCGGCGAGGCGATCTACGAGACCGAGGACCTCGATCTCGAGCCGATGCCCTACATCGTCGTGATCATCGACGAAATGGCCGACCTGATGATGGTTGCCGGCAAGGATATCGAGGGCGCGGTGCAGCGCCTGGCGCAGATGGCGCGCGCTGCCGGCATCCACGTCATCATGGCGACGCAGCGCCCCTCCGTCGACGTCATTACCGGCACGATCAAGGCCAACTTCCCGACCCGCATCTCGTTCCAGGTGACGTCGAAGATCGACAGCCGCACCATCCTCGGCGAACAGGGCGCGGAGCAGCTGCTCGGCATGGGCGACATGCTCTACATGGCCGGCGGCGGCCGCATACAGCGCGTCCACGGCCCCTTCGTCTCGGACGACGAGGTCGAGAAGGTGGTGGCGCACCTCAAGCTGCAGGGCGTTCCGGAATATCTCGACGCGATCACCGAGGACGACGGCGAGGACGAGGACGAGCCATCGGGCAAGGGTGGCGGCGGCAATGGCGGTGGCGGCAACTTCGACGACTCGGACGACCCTTACGACCAGGCGGTCTCGGTCGTGCTGCGCGACGGCAAGGCCTCGACCAGCTACATCCAGCGCCGGCTCGGCATCGGCTACAACCGCGCCGCCTCGATCATCGAGCGGATGGAGAAAGAGGGCATCGTCGGCCCGGCCAACCATGCCGGAAAGCGCGAGATCCTGGTGCCGACCGACGAAGACAAGATGTGAGGCGGAACCAAGATCACGTTTTCGCGTTCATGGCGTGAAGTCGTGCTGCGTCAAACTTCAGCCCCACTGAATGCCGATAGAACTGCCGACTTGTAACGAGAGAGTAACCGGCATGAACGACGACACATTCGCCCCGACGCGCCGGCGTTTCCTGAGCCTCGCGGCCATGGCGGCGCTGACGGCAACGCCGATGCTTACGATTGGCTCGCCGGCGGCAGCGCAGGGGGTGGAGGCGGCGCAGCGGATCGCGGACCACTTCTCCAGCGTACGCTCGATGACCGGCGAATTCGTCCAGTTCGGGCCGCGCGGCGAGCAGACCGGCGGCAAGTTCTACCTGCAGCGGCCGGGCAGGATCCGCTTCAACTACGAAGCTCCGTCGAGCTTCAAAGTGATCTCCGACGGCCAGTCGGTGGTGATCCTCAATTCCAAGATGCGGACCTCCGATCTCTATCCGCTGTCGAAGACGCCGCTCAAGCTGCTGCTCGACGACCGCATCGACCTCAGCGGCAGCAAGGTCAGGAGCGTCACCCAGGAAGACGACCTCACCACGATCAAGCTTTCGGACCGGCAGGTGTTCGGCAACGCCACCATCACCATGATGTTCGATCCCAAGACCTATGACCTGCGCCAGTGGACGATCACCGACGCGCAGGGCAAGGACACCACCGTGATGGTGTTCAACGTCCGGCAGGGCGTCGCTTTCCCCGCCGACACGTTCAAGATCGACTACAAGCTCAATCGCGAACTCAACACCCGCAAGAAGAGCGACTGACGGTTCCATCACAGTCGGCTGTGGATGGCAGCGCCGCTGGCGCTGCCGGACGCCCCGCGGCTTGCAAGAAGCCGCCCGTGCTGGCAGGTTCCGCCGCGACCTTTCATGACGCGCGGGGCCGTCCGCTTTCGCGCCAGCCCGGATTCTCGCATGCCCCTTTCCATTGCCACCTGGAACATCAACTCCGTGCGCCTGCGCATGCCGCTGGTCGAGCGCCTGCTGCTCGAAAAGGCGCCGGACGTGCTCTGCCTGCAGGAAACCAAGTGCCCGGACGACCAGTTTCCGTCGGCGGCGTTTCGCAAGCTCGGCTACGAGCACATCGCGATCCATGGACAGAAGGGCTATCACGGCGTCGCCACCGTGGCGCGGCGGCCGATCGAGATCGTCGAGAAGCGCCGCTTCTGCGAGATCGACGACAGCCGCCACCTGTCGGTGCGTTTCAGCGCCGGCGGCAAGCAGGTCACGCTGCATAACTTCTATGTGCCGGCCGGCGGCGACGAGCCCGATCCGGAGATCAACCCGAAGTTCCGCCACAAGCTCGATTTCGTCGCCGAGATGAACGAAGTGCGGGCCGATCAGGACGACGCTTCCGCCTCGGTGCTGGTCGGCGACCTCAACATCGCCCCGCTCGAGCACGACGTCTGGTCGCACAAGCAACTGCTCAACGTCGTCAGCCACACGCCGGTCGAGACGGAGAACTTCGAGGCCATGCGCAAGGCGGGCGACTGGGTCGACCTGATGCGGCTCAACGTGCCGGACGAGCAGAAGATCTATACGTGGTGGAGCTACCGCGCCAAGGACTGGGAACTGTCCGACCGCGGCCGCAGGCTGGACCATGTCTGGTCCTCGGCCAACCTCGCGCCTGTTCTCACCGGCATCGAGATTCTTCGCGAGGCGCGCGGCTGGGAACGGCCGTCCGACCATGTGCCGGTGATCGCGCGGTTCAATTTGGACTAAGGGTCAGATTGGTCTGCAGGCAAGCTTGGGACGGTGTAGCGGTCTTGCGCCCACTTGGTGAGCGCAACGGCATGGGTTCCCGACACTCTCCGCTCGTTTCACTCGCTCACGAGGTCGGGAATGACGGGTGTGAGCAGGCGTCTCCGCAAATCTCCAACGTCTGCGATTAGCGGTGACGATCATGAAGTCGTCATTCCCGACCTCGTGAGCGAGCAACGCGAGCGGAGAGTGTCGGGAATCCATGCCGTTGTGCTGGCAAGCAGGAGCGGAGGTAACGCTCCGTCGCTGCAGCAGAATGTGCGCTGCTAGCCCCGGTCCATCGGTACAGCTGCTGCCTACTTCCCGAACTTCGGCGCCAGGCTCTCGATACGGGCGATCATGTCCTGGAGATCGGCGAGGATGTGCTCGTGCAGGCGCGCTGCCGCGTCGGGATATTCCTCGAGGATGCGGCGGAACACCTTGCGGCTGAGCCGGATGATTTCCGAATCGGTCCCGGCCGCAGCGCTGGTCAGCCGCCTTGTATCGGCGATGAGGGCGAGTTCACCGAGCATCGCGCCCGGCCCGGCCGAGCCGACCTCGACCCGTTCGCCGTCGACTTCGCGGTAGAGCGCGATGCGCCCAGTGATGACGACATAGGCCGAATCGGCCTCGTCGTCCTCGCGATAGAGCTTGCGATCGGCGGGGAGGTGGAGGTTCTCCGCGCCGAAGGCGAGCAATCGCAACTGCTCCTGGGTGAAGCCCTCGAACAGCCTCACGCCGGACAGGATGCGGATGTCGTCATCCAGCGCCATTACGTCCCCGACTTCTCAGACCGGCTTTCCCTCCCTGTCGTTTGCCGGCGGCCCCGCCCGCCGCCAAGAACCGGTCAGGGGACCAGCTTGTATCCGCCGCTTTCTGTCACAAGAATTTCCGCATTGGAAGGATCGCGCTCGATCTTCTGCCGCAGACGATAGACATGCGTCTCCAACGTATGCGTGGTGACGCCGGAATTATAGCCCCACACTTCCTCGAGCAGTACGTCGCGCGTCACCACCTTCTGGTCGGCGCGATACAGATATTTGATGATCGAGGCCTCCTTTTCGGTGAGCCTGACCTTGCCGCCGCGCGCGTCGATGAGAAGCTTCTGGCTCGGCTTGAACGTGTAGGGTCCGACCGAGAAGGTGGCGTCCTCGCTCTGCTCATGCTGGCGCAGCTGAGCGCGGATGCGGGCGAGCAGCACGGCGAAGCGGAACGGCTTGGTGACGTAATCGTTGGCGCCCGCTTCCAGACCGAGGATGGTGTCCGAATCAGTGTCGTGGCCGGTGAGCATGATGATGGGGGCCTTGTAGCCGCCCTTGCGCAGGATCTTGACCGCTTCGCGCCCGTCCATGTCTGGAAGGCCGACGTCCATGATCAACAGGTCGACGATGCCGCCACGCGCCACGTTGATGCCCTTGGCTGCGCTCGCTTCCTCGAGGACTTCGAACTCCTCATAGAGCGCCAACTGTTCGACCAGCGTGCTGCGCAGGTCGTCGTCGTCGTCGACGATGAGGATGGTGCGTGAGGTCATGATCAATCCGTTGTTTTAAATCAGAATAATGTTGACCGTGGACTATGGATGCGGAAGCTGATCGCCACAACCGTCCGACGGGGCGATTTGTTCCGCCGAGGGATCATACAAGAAAAATCAAAGGCGCAATTGGGGCGGGGGATTTTTTGCGACGCGGTATTTCCACGATAATTGTCCGGGCCAAGCCGGGCGACGGCACCAAGGGGCTGCTGCAGGCGGGCGGGCAGGTGTTTCCGTGCGCCCTTGGGCGGGGCGGCATCACCGCAAACAAGCGCGAGGGGGACGGCGGCACGCCGCTCGCTTCGATGCGGCTCCTGTCGGGCTATTTTCGCCGTGACCATTTCCGCGGCGGCGGCACGCGCCTTGCGATGAAGGCAATCGACGAGGATCTCGGTTGGTGCGAGGTGCCCGACGACCGCAACTACAACAGGCCGGTGAAGATCCCCTATGGCGCCAGCCACGAGCGCATGAAGCGCGACGACAGGCTGTACGACGCCTGCATCGTGCTCGACTGGAACATCAGGCCGCGCCGGCGCGGGCGCGGCAGCGCGATCTTCTTCCACCTGGCGCGGCCGGGCTTCACGCCGACGCAAGGCTGCGTGGCCGTGACGGCAAGCGTCATGGCGCGGCTGTTGCCGCAGCTTTCGAACCGGACGGTGCTGAAGGTGGTGCGGTAAAAAAAGCGGCCCGAAGATCCTGTGGGATCGTCGGGCCTGTGAGGTACTGCCTTCCATCAGCAGTGGGAGATGCGAAAGGGGTGGACAGGTCAGCGGCGGGTGGGGCGACGCGGCTGCTGCCAGCCGATGTCGAGCAGCCCTAGGCGGCCGAGATCGGCGTCGACGGCGTGGCCGACGTCGCGGCAGGCGATGCCCGTGTCGCGGCGATAGTGCTCGGTCAGGCAGCCGAAGGACTGGGCCGGCAGGCGCAGCGCAGCGCGCATCTGGCGCAGCCAGTCGACGAGCGGCTTGAGCGGGTTTGGTTGCGCGAAGGGTGCCTTGAAGACATCGGTGGACATGGTCTGTTCCGTTCGTCCGGACATCAAATCCGGTTTGACATTGTTTCAACTGGTCCCATGATGGCGGTCGGAAAGACAAAAGAGAAACGAGTAGTTCTTTCTCGATCATCAAATTCGGTTTGAAGATTCCGACGATGCGTTCGATGCCAGGGACACGTGCGCTGAGGACCCTCGAGGCTGCCGGCCGGCACCTCAACTTCACGCGCGCTGCGGACGAGCTGGGGCTGACGCCTGCGGCGGTCAGCCACCAGATCAAGGAAATCGAGGAGCAACTGGGCGTGGTGCTGTTCACCCGCACCAGCAGGAGCATCAGGTTGACGGAGGCGGGCTCGGCGCTCTGCGATGCCGCGGCCGATGCAATCGACGTGCTCAACCGCGCCGTTTCCCGTGCGCGCAAGCTGAGCCGCGGCACCGCACTGCTCAAGGTGACCCTCGACGCACAGTTCGCCTCGAAATGGCTGATGCGGCGTGTCGACGGCTTCCGCAAGCTGCACCCGGACGTCGAGCTCCGCTTCGACATCAGCTACGACGTCCGCGACTTCGACCTCGACGACGTCGATGTCGCCATCCGCTTCGGCATGGGCAAGTATCCCGGCCTGCGCGCCGACCGGCTGTTCGACAACATGATCATCCCCGTATGCAGCCCGAGGCTTCTGGCATCCGGGCCGCCGCTGCGCGTGCCACGCGACCTGTTCAACCACACGCTGGTGCATATCGAATGGTCGCAGCAGGGTGTGACCTGGCCGAACTGGCGCATGTGGATGGCGGCTGCAGGCATCGACGACTTCGACGACAGCCGCGCCATCGTCTTCGCCAACTCGTCGGATGCGGTGCAGGCGGCGATCGACGGAAGTGCCGTGGCGCTGGCCGATTTCGCCATGGTCGCCAACGACCTGTCGGAAGGACGGCTGGTCAGGCCCTTCGACCTCGGCATACGCGTGTCGCGCGAATACGCCTATTTCCTCGTCTATCCGAAGAATACCGAGGACGATCCGCGCATCGCGGCGTTCAGGGAGTGGATGCTGGAGGAAGCGGCGAAGACGGAGGTGTGACGCGGTTCAGGCGAAGCGCCAAACGGTGGTGCGCTTGACCTCGGCGTCCTCGAGCGCACGGGTGACCGGTACCTCGTAGGTGGCGAGCTTTTCCAGCCTGTCCTTGGGCAGGTAGGCGCGGCCCGGATCGCCGACCAGCACCTCGGCGCCACGTGCGCGAAGCAGCTCGAACCAAGGCACGAGCCGGTCGGCGAAGGGTTTCTCGTAGAAGACGTCGCCGGCGAGCACAACGTCCCAGCCGTCGTCGCGGCCCACGAGGTCTGAGCCGTTGAAGCCGACTGCCACTTCGTTGGCCGCGGCGTTGAGGCGGATCGCCGCCTCGCAGAAGGGATCGATGTCGGCGCCGATGATGGAGGCAGCATCCGCTTTCATGGCGGCGATGGCGACCAGGCCAGAGCCCGAGGCGAAGTCGAGCGCGCGCTTGCCGGACACGGTCCGGGGATGATCCAGCACGTAGCGCGCCAGCCCCTGTCCGCCGGCCCAGGCAAAAGCCCAGAAGGGCGGCGGCAGGCCGATCTCGGACAGTTGTTCCTCGGTGCGGTGCCAGAGGTCGTGCGCCTCGTCGGCGAGACGCAGGCTGATCTCGGGCACGTGCGGCGGCTGCATCAGCGCCGTGTTGGCGAGGATGAAGTTTTCCGCGCTTTCCGGCGTGAGGCGTGTCGCGGAACCCGTGGTCACGGCGCCTTGGCGAGCCCGGCCATGCGGCAGACTTCCTGCCATTCGTCGGGCGTGACCGGCTGCACCGACAGGCGCATCGAGGTAACCAGCGACATCTTCTCGAGCATGGGGTTGGCCTTCACGTCGGCCAGGGTGACTGGCTTCGGGATTTCGCTGTGGTAGCGGATGTCGACGCACTCCCAGCGCGGATCATCGGTCGTGGTGTCGTGGTGGGCGAGCGCGCAGACTTCGGCGATGCCGACCACTTCGAGACCTTCATTGGAATGGTAGAAGAAGCCGAGGTCGCCGATCTGCATGGCGCGCATGTTGTTGCGGGCGAGGTAGTTGCGCACCCCGTCCCACTGGGTGCCCTTCTTGCCGGTGGCCTTCAGCATCTCCCAGGAGAACTTGAACGGCTCGGACTTGAACAGCCAGTATTTCTTCTCGCTCATGTCGTCCCCTCTCGACGTGCCGTTCATGCGCTGGCCGGATTGTTGAAGACCCAGTTCCAGGGACGGATCTGGACGCTCTCGAACAGGCCGGCCTTGGCGTAGGGGTCGGCATCGGCCAACGCTTGGGCCGCCGCTGCGTCGACTGCCTCGATGACAACAAGGCTGCCGTCCGGCTTGCCGTCGGTGTCGAGGAAGGGGCCGGCGAATTTCAGCGCGCCCTTGGCGTTGAGGTCGTTCAGGAAGGCGACGTGCTCGGGGCGCGTGTCGAGGCGGACCTGGAGATGGCCCGGCTTGTCCTTGCAGATCAGTGCGAAAAGCATGTTGTCCCTCTCGGTGTGGAAGTTCAGTCGGCTTCGGCGCGCAGCGGCCGCGACATCAGGCCGGCGACGGCCTCGTTGATGGTGATGGCCCTGTCGAGCAGGGCCGCGACCGCCTCGACGATGGGTGCGTCGATGCCGCGTTCGCGGGTCAGGCGGGCGGCGATGTAGGCGGTGGCGACGCCCTCGGCCAGCGGACGGCCTGAAAGCTCCTCGCCTTTGCCGAGCGCCACGCCATAGGCGAAATTGCGCGACTGCACCGAAGAGCAGGTGAGCATCAGGTCACCGAGACCGGACAGGCCCATCAGCGTCTCGGGACGGGCGCCGAAGGCGGCGCCGATGCGGCGCAGTTCGACGAAGCCGCGGGTGACGAGCGCCGCCTGTGCCGAGGCCCCGAGGCCTGCGCCGGTGACGGCACCAGCGGCGATGGCGAAGACGTTCTTCAGCGCGCCGCCGATCTCGACCCCGATGAGGTCGTCGCTCGAATAGCAGCGCAGGTTGGCGGCTGAGAAGCGCATCGCGAGTGCCGACGCGCGGGCTTCGTCGCGGGCCGCGACCACGACGGCGGTGGGCAGGCCGCGCGAGACGTCGGTGGCAAAGCTCGGGCCGGAGAGTGCCGCGACCGGGTTCTCCGGCAGGATCTCGCCGGCGATGTCGGAGAGCAGCGTGCCGGTGTCGCGCTCGATGCCCTTGGCGCAAAGCACCAGCGGGACATGTGCCGCGACATGCGGCTTGGCCTGGGTCAGCACGCCGCGGAGCGCTTGCGCAGGGGTGACGACGAGCACGCAGTCCGTACCGGCGAGCGCTGTCGCGAGGTCGGTCGTGCCCACGATCCCCGCCTCGAAGGTTATTCCGGGCAGGTAGCGCGGGTTCTGGCCCCCGGCGATCGCCTCGACGCTATCGGCGTCGCGGGCCCAGAGCGTGACGGCATGGCCGGCGCGCAGCATGGCGAGCGCAAGGGCCGTGCCCCACGCGCCGCCGCCGAGAACCGTGACCTTGTATGCGCTCATGCCTTGGCTCCCCGCCTGCCGGAACCGACCACCGGCGCAGACACGCTGTCCAGCGGCCAGCGCGAGCGCGGCACGAAATCGAATGCGTCGGGCTCGGCGAGCCCCGCGCGCAGCCGCTCGATGCCCGCCCAGGCGATCATCGCGGCGTTGTCGGTGCACAGCGCCATGGGCGGCGCGACGAAACTGAAGCCATTCTTGGAGCACAGCGCCTCGAGGCGGGCGCGGATCTGCCTGTTGGCGGCGACGCCGCCGGCAACGACCAGCGCCGGGATCGAGACATCCGGGAATTCCGTGCGGAAGCGCGACAAAGCGCGCTGGACGCGGTCGCCGAGAGTGTCGGTGACGGCGGCCTGGAACGAGGCGCAGATGTCTGCGACGTCCTGGTCGCTCAGCGGAGCAACCGCTGTCGCGGCCTGGCGCACCGCGGTCTTCAGCCCCGAGAAGGAGAAGTCGGGCTGGGCCGAGCCCTTCATCGGGCGTGGGAAGACGAAGCGCGTGGCGTCGCCCGCGGCTGCGGCCTTCTCGACATTGGGACCGCCGGGATAGGGCAGTGCTAGCATCTTGGCGGTCTTGTCGAAGGCCTCGCCGAGCGCGTCGTCGATGGTGGTCGCCCAGCGCTGGTAGTCGCCGACGCCGCGCACCAGCACGATCTGGGTGTGCCCGCCGGAAACCAGCAGGAGCAGATAGGGGAAGTCGAGACCGTCGGTGAGCCGCGCGGTCAGCGCGTGGCCCTCGAGGTGGTTGATGGCGATCAGCGGCTTGCCGGCGGCGGCAGCCACCGCCTTGGCCGTCATCAGCCCGACGATCAGGCCGCCGACGAGCCCGGGGCCGGCTGTCGCGGCGACTGCGTCGATGTCTGCCAGCGACACGCCAGAATCCTCGAGCGCCGCCTCGACGATGCCGTCGAGCGCCTCGACATGGGCGCGGGCGGCGATCTCCGGCACGACGCCACCGAACGCCGCATGCTCCTCGATCTGGCTGAGCACCGAACTCGACAGGATGCGCGGCTCCTTGCCCGGTTCGAACGCGACGACGCTGGCCGCGGTTTCGTCGCAGCTCGTCTCGATGCCCAGAACGCGGATCAATTGGTCGCTACCCTGCATGATTGCCCGGTGGTAATTTCCTAGATAGGAGGTACGGGACCGCCCCGCCAGCGCGGGGTTATCACGGACCGCGCGCCATGCAAACTAGACCCTTGAGAATCGGAACCCGCGGCAGCCTGCTGGCGCTTGCGCAGGCACGGGAGACGCGTGCCCGGCTGATGGAGGCCCACGGCTTGCCGGAAGAGGCCTTCGAGATCGTGCCGATCACCACCAGCGGCGACCAGATTCAGGATCGGTCCCTGGCGCAGGCCGGTGGCAAGGGGCTGTTCACCAAGGAACTGGAAGAGGCGATCTATGCCGGCGAGGTCGATTTCGCCGTGCATTCGTCCAAAGACATGCCGACGCAACTGCCGGACGGGCTCGAGCTCTCCGCATTCCTGCCGCGTGAGGACGTGCGCGACGCCTTCATCGGCCGCGCCGCGAAAAAGATCATGGATCTGCCCGAGGGCGCGGTGGTCGGTTCGTCGTCGCTGCGGCGGCAGGCACTGATCCGCCGCATGCGCCCTGACCTCGACGTCGTCATGTTCCGCGGCAACGTGCAGACCAGGTTGCGCAAGCTCGACGAGGGCGTGGCCGAGGGCACCATCCTAGCCCATGCCGGCCTGCGCCGGCTCGGCCTGACCGAAGTCATCACCGACCTCATGCCGGAAGACATCTTCCCGCCGGCGCCGGGACAGGGGGCGATCTGCATCGAAAGCCGCATCGGCGACGCTCGCGTGCGGGACATGCTTGCGGCCATCGACCACCGGCCGACCGGACAGGCGCTGGCCTGCGAGCGCGCCTTCCTCGCCGCACTCGACGGCTCGTGCCGCACGCCGATCGCCGGCCACGCGGTGATCGACGGCGATGCGCTGTCCTTCCACGGCCTGATCCTGACGCCCGATGGTACCCAGTGGCACGAGACCGGTGCCGAGGGGCGCGCAGCGGATGCCGCGGAGATCGGCCGCAAGGCGGGCGAAGAGGTGAGGGCGCGGGCTGGCGAGAAGTTCTTCGAGGGTTGGGTCTAGATGGCGCGACGCGTGCTGGTGACGAGGCCGGATCCCGGCGCCACCCGCACCGCGCGGCGCCTCGAAGCGCTCGGCTTCGAACCAGTACTCCTGCCGCTCTCCGAAACCCGCGCCGTGCCGGTGGCGCGCGACAGCGTTCCAATGAATGCGGTGGCGGTCGCCGTGACCAGCGCCAACGCCCTGCGTCATGCGCCAAGCGGCCTGATCGAGCGGCTGAGCCGGCTGCCGTGCCATGCTGTTGGCACGCGCACGGCCGAATGCGCCCGCAAGGCAGGGTTTGTTTCTGTCAATGAAGGCCCCGGCGACGCCGCGGGTCTTGCCGACCAGATTGCCGGTAAGCTGGGCAGAGCGACGCTCGCCTATCTTTGCGGGCGCGTGCGCATGCCCGATTTCGAGCATCGCCTGGCCTTGGCGCGCATGCGAGTCGTGCCGGTCGAGACCTACGACACGGTTGGGCTCGCCCCGAGTTCGACCACGGTCCACCAGCAGCTGGCGGGGCAGGCGGTCGACGCCGTGCTGATCTATTCGGCACGCGCGGCCGCCGCCTTCGGTGAACTGATCGCGGCGCAGGAGGAGGCGGAGCGCCTGGTGGGAGGGGCCACCTGCCTGTGCCTGTCGGGGCGGATCGCCGCAGCTCTCGGCGAAGGCTTCAACGCGCAGGTCGCGCCGGTCCCGAACGAGGACGCCTTGCTGGAGCTGCTCGGCATGCCTGACTGACCCGTTGCCATCACCCGGCCTTTTTTCGCGGGACGGTGGATGTTACTGATTTTCATCTTCGACCCCGCACGGTCGCGGGACCAATGCCAACCAACTCGGAGCCCCAAGCATGGTCAAGACGCCGAAGACGCGCCATTCGAAGTCGCATCGCGAGCCGGTGACGATCGAACTGGAGCCAGGTGCGGTCTCGCGCGTCGAAGAGAGCGAAACCACGGCCGAAGGGGCTGCCGAAAGTGTCGAGACCGTCGCCGCCGCGGCCGGCGACGAGGCGGTCGCCGCCGCCGAATCGGTGGCGCAATCGGAAGCCGACCGGCCTGCCGCCAAGGCGGACGACGGCTACGCTTCCTACGACTACAGCTTCGAAGACAACCAGCCGAAGGCGAGCGAGCCCGAGCGGGAGGCCGCAGCCGACGCACCGACGCCAAACGCGCCGGCGCAGCGTGGCGGCGTGTCGAACGTCGTGGCAGGGCTGGCGGGCGGCCTGGTAGCGCTGCTCGCGGCAGGCGGGCTGCAATTCGCCGGCGTCCTTGGGGCGCCGGGGGGCTCGGACGGCGGAACCGAACAGCTGCAGGCCGAGATCGCCTCGCTGAGGTCGCAGGTCGCCGATCTCGGCGGACCGGACGCCGGCATCGATCTTGGGGGGCGTGTCGATGCGCTGACCGCGGCCGTCGAACAGGTCAAGGCCGAAGTCGAGGCGGTCAAGTCGTCGGCGGGGCAGGGCGGTTCGGGCGAAGCGCTTGCCGGGCTCGACCAGCGCATCAAGGCGATGGAGAGCTCGGTGGCGCAGCTCAGCCAGGGCGGGGCTTCGTCGGAGCTCACGGCGCTCGGCGATCGGATCACCAGCCTCGAATCGGCGGTCAAGGCGGCCGACGACGCGGCTACAGGCGACGACGGCAAGCTCGCAGCCCTGGAACAGTCGGTCTCATCGCTCAATTCCAAGGTCGAGGCGCAGGCTTCGCAGCCGAAGATCGCGCTCGCCATTGCCGCCTCCGCGCTCAAGGCGGCGGTGGAGCGTGGCGGTGCGTTCACCGCCGAACTCGAGACCTTTGCCGCGATTTCGCCCGATGCGCCCGAACTCGCGGCGCTGAGGTCGCATGCCGAGAAGGGTGTGGCGACGCGTGCCGACATCGTAGCCGAGACCGACGAGGCCGCGGATGCGATGATCGCGGCGGCCAAGCCGGTCAATCCGGACGCCGGTATCGTCGAGCGGCTGGTTTCCAGCGCTGAATCGCTGGTGAAGGTGCGCCCGATCGGCCAGGTCGAAGGCACGGGCGTTCCGGAAACCGTGGCGCGCATGGAGGTGGCGGTAAACCAGGGCGATTTCGCCAAGGCATTGGCCGAATACGAGACGCTGCCCGAGGCGGCGAAGGCCGCAGGTGCCGCGTTTGCCGCCAAGCTCAAGGCGCGCCAGGACGTCGAGACGCTGGTCGACCAGATCGTAGCCGGCGCGATGAAGGCGTGAGGCGAGGGGACACCAGATGATCCGCATCCTGTTCTACCTCGCCGTCGTCTTCGCCCTCGGACTGGGCTTTGCCTGGCTGGCGGACCGGCCCGGCGACATGGTCATCACCTTCAGCGGTTACCAGTACAGGGTCACCCTGATGGTGGCGGCCGTTGCGGTCACGGCGATCGTCGCGGCCGTCATGCTGCTGTGGTGGCTCACCAAATCAGTCTGGAACAGCCCCTTTGCGATAGCCCGCCATTTCCGTGCGCGGCGGCGCGACCGAGGCTACCAGGCGCTGTCCACCGGCATGATCGCTGCCGGCGCCGGCGATGCCGCGCTGGCGCGCAAGAAGAACAAGGAAGCGGCCAAGCTGATCCGCTCCGACCAGGAGCCGCTGATCCATCTCCTGGAAGCACAGGCTTCGCTGCTCGAAGGCGACCACGACGCAGCCCGCCAGAAGTTCGAGACGATGCTCGACGATCCCGAGATGCGGCTGTTCGGCCTGCGCGGGCTCTATCTCGAAGCCGAGCGGCTGGGCGACCGGGCTGCGGCTCGCCACTATGCGGGGCGTGCGGCCGGGCTTGCGCCGCAGCTCGCCTGGGCAGCGGATGCCACGCTCGAGGAAAAGGCGGAGCGCGGCGACTGGGACGGCGCCCTGGCGCTGGTCGACGCGCAGAAGTCGGCGCGACAGGTCGAACGCCACGTGGCCAACGAGCGCCGGTCGGTGCTCTTGACGGCAAAGGCGATTTCGCTGTTCGACAGCGACTTCAACGCGGCGCGCACGGCGGCGCTCGAAGCCAACAGGCTGCGGCCGGAGTTCGGCCCCGCGGCGGTGGTGGCGGCCAAGGCGCTGTTCCGCCAGAACGACGTGCGCAAGGGCTCGAAGGTGCTGGAGGCGGCCTGGAGGGCCGAGCCGCTGCCGGAGATCGCCTCGCTCTATGTCCATGCACGGCCGGGAGACGCCGTGCTCGACCGGCTGGCACGGGCGAAGAAGCTCCAGTCGCTCAGGCAGAACCACCCCGAATCCTCGCTCGCGGTGGCTCGCGCTGCGCTCGACGCCCAGGATTACGGGCTTGCCCGTGCTGAGGCCGAGGCGGCGGCGCGGATGCAGCCGCGCGAGGGCGCCTACCTGCTGCTCGCGGACATCGAAGAAGCCGACACCGGCAACCAGGGCAAGGTGCGGCAGTGGCTTTCCAGGGCCGTACGTGCCCCGCGCGACCCGGCCTGGGTGGCCGACGGCGTTGTTTCGGAACGCTGGGCGCCGTTCTCGCCCGTCACCGGCCGCCTGGACGCCTTCGAATGGAAGGCGCCGGAAGAGCGGCTGGGACATCTCATCGAACAGGGCGACGAGGAAGAAGCCGAGGACCGGATCGCCATCCCGACGATGAGGGCGGCGCAGTCGCCCGGCGACGACCTGGTCGAGGTAGTGGTCGAGAGCGAGGCAAGATCCGAAAAGCCAGTTGAGGCCGCGAAGATCGACGAGGCTGCCTCGGCAGCGGACGGCGGGGCAGACAAGACCTCCGAGGAAGAAAAGGATGCGCCAATTCGGCTGCCCGACGATCCTGGCGTGGACCCCGACGAGGAACGAGAGAACGCCCAGCGTCGCTTCAGGTTGTTTTGACTGCCGGCAGTGCCTAAATCGGGACTTTGCCCGGAGCGGCGGGCATTCCAACGACTGCCGCCGCTCTGTCTGCTTTTCTTAGTCGCATTTGTGCGACGCCAGACGTCTCCGTCTGGCTGCAAAATGCTCTAGACGGGAACCGCCGATGTTCGAACGCATGATCTCATTCCTGAAGGACCTGCCCGGGGTGACCGGCAGGCCGATGCGCGAGGACGACCCGCGCGTGGCGGCGGCGGCGCTGCTGTACCACATCATGGACGCCGATGGCGACCGGCAGGACGTCGAATGGGAAAGGCTCAAGCAGCTTCTGGCGACCAGCTACGGCATCTCCGGACAGGAACTCGACCGGCTGGTCAAGGCCGGCGAGCTGGCCGACAACGAGGCGATCGACCTCTATGCGTTCACCAGCGTGCTCAAGCGCAGTCTCGACGAAGATGCCCGCAAGGACTTCATCGGCATGATGTGGGAGGTCGTCTACGCCGACGGCCAGGTCCACGAGATGGAAGACAACGTCATCTGGCGCGTCGCCGAACTGATCGGCGTCGAAAGCCGCGACCGCATCGAGGCCAAGCGGGCCGCGGCGCGACAAGCCTCGCAACCGTCGGGAAGCAACACGGACGAGTAAGCGGCACATGCGCAACGCGTCGAGGCCGAGAATTCTGGTCGTGCTGCATCAGGAGCTTTCCAGCCCGGGCCGCGTCGGGCATGTGCTGATCGAGAACGGCTTCGACCTAGACATCCGTCGGCCGCCGCTCGGCGACCCGCTGCCCCCGACGCTTGCCGAACATGCCGGCGCCGTCATCTTCGGCGGCCCGATGAGCGCCAACGACCAGGACGAATTCGTCCGCCGCGAGACCGACTGGCTCTCGGTCCCGCTCAAGGAAAACCGGCCGTTCCTCGGCATCTGCCTCGGTGCGCAGATGCTGGTCAACCACCTCGGCGGGAAGGTGGAAGGTCATGGCGACGGCCTGGTCGAGATCGGCTGGTATCCGATCAAGGCGACCGAGGAAGGCCGCAAGCTGCTGCACTGGCCCGAGATGGTCTACCAGTTCCACCGCGAGGGCTTTTCCCTGCCCAGCGACGCCGTCCTCCTGGCCTCATCCGAGACGTATTCGAATCAGGCATTCCGCTACGGCCAGAATGCATGGGGCATACAGTTCCATGCCGAGCTCACCCGCATGATGATGCAGCGCTGGGTGGTGCGTGGGGCCGAGCGTTTCGTCCTTCCCGGCGCGCAACCCGGCCGCGACCATCTCGGCGGCCGGCTGATCTGGGACATGCATCTCAAGCGCTGGCTCGATCAGTTCCTGATCATGATCTTCGGTAGGCCGCGCTAGAGCAATTCCGGGAAAACCGCGACACACTTTTCCTGGAATTGCTCTAAGCCCGGACGGCGGGCCGCTACATCCGGCGCTCCAGCCGCTTCACCCTGCGCAACTCGGGAAACGCCCACGCCCAGATGCCGGCGACGGCCACGGCCCCCACGCCGCCGAAAACCACGGCCGGAACGGTGCCGATGAGCGCGGCCATCGTGCCGGCGCGGAATTCACCGAGTTCGTTCGATGCACCGACAAACACGCCGTTGACGGCATTGACGCGGCCGCGCACCCGGTCGGGCGTCCAGAGCTGGATCAGGGTTTCGCGGATATAGACGCTGACCATGTCGGTTGCGCCAAGCAGCGCGAGCGCCGCGATCGACAGCCACGGCACTGTCGATATGCCGAACACGGCGGTGCACAGGCCGAACAGGGCAACGAAGACGAACATCACCACGCCTGCGTGGTCGCGAATCGGATGGCCGGCGAGCCAGACGGCGACGACGATCGCGCCGATGCCAGGCGCTGCGCGCAGCAGGCCGAGGCCCCATGGACCGAGTTCGAGGATGTCGCGGGCGTAGACCGGCAGGAGCGCCACAGCGCCGGAAAGCAGGACGGCGAAAAGGTCGAGCGAGATCGCGCCGAGGACGACCTTCTCGCTCCAGATGTAGCGGAAGCCGGCAAACAGCGTCTCGACACTGGGCTTCTCGGTCTCGCTGCGCTGCGCCGGCTTCGGGATCGAGAAGACCAGGATCGCCGAGCCGAGCATCAGCGCGGTGGCGACGCCATAGGCCAGTTCCGCCGACAGGCCGTAGAGCAGGCCGCCCGCAACCGGACCCACGATGGTGGCGGTCTGCCAGGCGGAAGAATTCCACGCCACGGCATTGGCGAAATCCTCGGCGGGCACGAGATTTGCCACCAGTGAGGCAGAAGCCGGGCCGAAGAAGGCCCGCGCGATGCCAAAGACCGCAAGCACCATGAAGATCGGCATCGGGCTGGCCAGACCGTGGAAGGTGAGCGCCAGGAGTGCGGCCGCACAGGCCGCTTCCATCAAGGCGGCCAAGCCCATGATGAGCCTGCGTCCGAATCGGTCGGCCACCGCGCCGGTCACGAGGACGAGGAGCAGCGCAGGCGCGAACTGGATGACGCCGACGAGCCCGAGGTCGAAGGGATCGCGGGTGAGGTCGTAGATCTGCCAGCCGACGCCGACCGAAACGATCTGCGTCGAGAAGGTCGCCAGGAAACGCGCAGCCCAGAAGCGCAGGAAGGCGCTGTGGCTGAAGGCGGCGAAGCGCCGATCGGGCGCGCTGGCGGGATCTGCGGTCATTATTCGAATCTGCAGTTGTCACGGCGCCGGTCACGTTCCGGCGGCCCTGCGTTTAGCGCAGTTTCCGTCGCGCCGGGCACATTTCTGCGTCTGGAACAAAGCATTGGCACGCCATGGACGGAACGATGCCGAGGCGGCCAAGTGCTGCCGACTACAGACTGCGCCTCAGGTACCCGCGAGCGCTGCGGCTACTTCACGAAGATCGTTACCGCTCCGTCGGGCGCGATGCTGGCAGCGACGACGTCTGAGGTATCGATCGATTCCTGATCGATCTTCGCCTTCAGGGCGCTGTTGGCCATGATCGCGGCCTGCAGGCCGGTGATGTCGGCCTGATTGTCGGCGACAGCCCTATCGAGCGCCGGCATGTTCTCCGCTCCGGCAAGGTCGGAGACATCGACGATGTCGATCCTGTTGACCGTGGTGAGTGCCTGGATGGCCGTGGCGTTGCTGTTGGTCGCCTGGATCGAGGACATGACCGTCTGGACGTCGGCCTTCGCGCCGGTGCTGGCTGTCGTGCCGGTGTCGAGCTGCGCAGGTTGCTTGGCTGCGTCCTCGGCGAATGCCGGCGCTGCGAGCGCGGCGAGCAACGATGCGATGACAAGAGCGTGTTTCATCCCGGGTGGTCCCTTTTTGCTTGAGTTCCCGCCCTCCATGCCCGTTAACCGACAGCCACGGCGTGGGTTCCGGTCGAACTGAGGCTGCCAGGAAAAACGCCTGACCGCGTTACCTGCCCGCGATGCCTGAGCCCTTTAAACAAGAGGGATGGCGCGTGCGATGCGGCCGAAAGTATGTTGCATTGCAACAGAGTTTGAATTGTCGCCCCGGAGCCGGTGACCGATGTTGCCGGCATGCACAACGCCGAAGATGTGACCAAATCTGCTTCGACGTCCTTCCGTCCCGACATCGAAGGCCTGCGCGCCATCGCTGTGGGGGGCGTGATCGCCTTTCACTTCGGCATGTCCGATCTGCCGGGCGGTTTCATCGGCGTCGATATCTTTTTCGTTATTTCAGGCTTCCTGATCACCCGGCACCTGATGCAGGAGATGGGCCGGAGCGGAACGGTCGACCTCTGGCGCTTCTACGGTCGCCGCGCGCGCCGGCTGTTGCCGGCATCGCTGCTGGTGATCCTCGCCACCTTGCTGGCCGGCTACTTCATCCTCGCGCCGTCGGAGCAGCAACTCTACGCCAAGGGGGCGCTGTTCGCTTCGAGCTACGTCATAAATCTCTGGCTGCTCAGGTGGTCGTTCGACTATTTCGCAGCCGATACCGCGAGCAATCCCTTCCTGCATTTCTGGTCGCTTTCGGTCGAGGAGCAGTTCTACCTGCTCTGGCCTGCCTTGCTGCTGCTCGTAGCACGCTTGCGTTCCGGCCCGCGCGGAATGGCGCTTTTCCTCGCCCTGATCGCCGCCGTGTCGTTTGCTGCAAGCGCCTGGATGACGGCCGTTTCGCAGCCATGGGCCTTCTATTTCTCGCCATTGCGGGCCTGGGAGTTTGCCGTTGGCGGGCTTGCTTCGCTGGCCTTGGTCGAGCGCTGGGCGGCCAGCTTCCGGCTCGCCCCGGGCATGGGCTGGGCGGGGCTGGCATTGATTGGCGTGGCCTATCTGACGGTCTCCGAGACGGACCCGTTCCCCGGGGTGATCGCGCTTCTGCCGGTCGCCGGGACCGCGATGCTGCTGCTTTCGGGGGCTCGCCGCAGCGCGGTTGCACCGGCCGCCCTGCTTTCGCTTTCGCCGTTCCAATGGGTCGGCAAGCTGTCCTATTCGCTCTATCTCTGGCACTGGCCCGTGATCGTCTTCGCCACGATCCTGGTTCCGGACCTTTCGCTGGCTGGTCGGCTCGCCTGCCTCGCCGCGACCTTCGGACTGTCGCTGCTCAGCTACCACCTCGTCGAAAACCCGGTCCGCCTGAATGGCTGGCTCGCGGCACAGTCCGTCCGGTCGCTTGGACTTGCAGCACTCCTCACATCGCTTGGCGTAACGCTGTCCTACGGAACCTCTAAGCTCGCCGCGCGGCAGATCGATCCGGACCAGCGTGTCATCGCCCAGAGTGCTGCGCGCAGTTCGTCGGCGCGCGAACTCGATTCCGACTGCGTGCTGGACCGGGAGGAGGTGGCTCCGCGCCCTTGCGTGCTCGGTTCGACCGGGGCCGACAAGACCATCGTCCTGTTCGGCGATTCGCACGCCGACCATTGGTCGACGCCTTTGGCTCAAATCGCCAGGGACCGCGGCTGGAAGCTCGTCACCTACATGAAATCATCCTGTCCGGCGGCGCGCGTCGAGACGTGGAACGCGGTGATGGCGAAGGCATATGACGAGTGCGACAGCTGGAGACAGCAGGCTTTGAACGAGATTGCCACGCTCAAGCCGGACCTCGTGGTGGTGTCGCAGTATTCCTACAGCTATGTCGAGAACCGGGTGAACGACACCCTCGAGCATCTCGTCGGCCGCCGCATCTGGGCGGATGGGTTGCGGTCGTCGGTCGAGGCGCTGCGCAGGACAGGCGCCGAGGTGGTGCTGCTCAGGGACGTGCCGGTGCACAAGGCCTATCTCGACAAATGCGTCGCCCGGGCGCTGTGGCAGGACCGCAGCCCATCGGCCTGCGACACGCCGCGGGCGGAAGCGATCGACGAGCAGGTCTTCGAGACGGAGCAGGCGGCAGTCGCCGGCATGCCGGGGGTTCGCTACGCCGACCTCACCGACCTGTTCTGCGACGCCACGAACTGTCCGGCGATGATCGGCGGCAAGCTGACGTTCCGGGACCGCCATCACATCGCGACGCCCTATGCGGCGACGCTGGCCGCACCGCTGCAACGCGCGATCTTCGGCAACCAGGTCGCAGCGCGGTGAACAGAGACGGCTAGAGCTGGATGCCGGTCGTCGACAGTCCGCCCGTGATGGAGCCGGACGTCGGCAGGAGGGGAATCAGGCAGGCCTGCAGTGCGTGGTAGATGTCCGGCTTGCCATAGAACGGTCCGGCATTCGGCTTCAGGCCGTCATCCAGTTGGGCGTGCCAGCCGCCGTGGCGACGGTCGATGAAGCGGGCCGCCGAGAAATTCCAGATGCGGCGGTACCAGTCCTCGTAGATTTCGCTACCGTCGATGGCGTTGAGGAATGCCGAGGCGCCGATGGCCTCGCAGCAGGGCCACCAGTAGCGGTCGCGGATGCGGGCCGAGCCGTCCCATTCGAGCGTGTAGTAGAAGCCGCCCTTGGCCTTGTCCCAGCCGTCCGCCGTCGCCTGTCCGAACAGGTTCCTGGCGGCATCGGGCAGCCAGTCGCGCTTGCGTCCGCCCAGTTCCCAAAGCTGCAGCAGAAGCCTGGCCCACTCGAGCGAGTGGCCAGGCGTGGTGCCGTAGGGCCGGAACATCGGGTCGCCGGAATAGTCCTTGTCGAGCTTCCAGTCGGCGGTGAAATGCTCCGGCAGGCGCCACCCCGCGGCGGCAGAGTGGCGACGTATGATGAGGTCCGCGATGCGCTCGGCCATGCCCAGATAGGTTGAATCGCCGGTTGCCTCGAAGGCGGCCATGAGCGCCTCGGTCAGATGCATGTTCGAATTCTGGCCGCGATAGTCGTCGAAGGATTTCCAGCCGCGCGTGAACTCCTCGGCGACCGCGCCGTGCTTTTCTTCCCAGAACCTTTCCGACAATACGGTCGAGATGTCGGTCAGCAGCCGGTCGGCGTCGGGATGTCCGGCGACCTTGGCGCTCGATGCGGCAAGCAGCACGAAGGCATGGCCGTAGGCCTGCTTGGTGTCGTTCGTCGGGCCCTCGTAACCCACGCCCCAGAAATAACCTCCGTTGGCCTGGTCGCGATGGCCGCTCCAGAGGAAGTCCATGCCGTGATCGACGAGCGCGTCAGCGCCCGGGCGGCCCATAAGATGGGCGATGGCGAAGCAATGCACCATGCGCGTGGTGACGTGGATCTGCCGGCCGGCATGCTTGCCGGGAACCGCGCCGGGGGCGAGCGGCCGGCCGTGGTCGTCCAGTTCGTAGAAGCCGCCAAGCGGGTTGATGCTCTCGCGTTCGAAGAAGGCGAACAAGGCCTCCGCCTGCTGGAGCAGCCAAAGGCGATGGCTCTTCAGCGTGGTCCACCGGGCCGAGCCGGCACTGAGTTCCAATGAGGTCACGACATCCTCCGTGCTCGGCACCGCAATGCCCTGGCTGACAATGGAACTATTACGTTCCCGGCCGCCTGCTCAACAGGAAAACGCTCATGGGGTGCGTTTGTGCTGCCTGTTGCGGGCCGATCGGCGGTTTCCCTATGGCACAGGCCAGCGAAACCATGTTGTCGAAGGTCGCAGCGGGCAGGAAACTCCACCTTCGGAGGCGTCGAGGGCATCCTGTCGCCACCGAAGCAGCCGAAAGCGGTAGCAGGAGGTTACCGCGATATCCCTTTGCGCCGGTTCTTATGTCGCGGCGCGACGGCTATCGTTCCGGCGCAACACCCTCTCGGAGCGCGAAATCAGGCGTCTCCGGACGAAGCATTTTGCGACTGCGGTAGTCATTCGAACTCCAGGCGTGCGCAATGAGGGCAGTTTCCGCATACGGAGCCCTTGGGCTGGTGGCTTTGGCTGCCAGTATGCTCTGCATGTACATTTGGCGCAGCAATTCTGTGTCCCGCCTCGGCGTAAGGGGGGTATGGGGCACGGTTACCGCCTTGCCCGCCCTGTGCATGCGCGGAGCGACGGATTTCATGCGGCCGACGTCCAGCCGGCTTGGAAATGAGTATGAGCTGACCGCAAGGCAGCTAGCCGCCTCGAGCGACAGGCTGTTCTGGAACAACATCCAGGTGCTGCGGCTCATCGCGGCATACGGCATCGTCTACGTCCACCTCGAGCTTATATTCGCCGCGCTCGGCTTCGGGACGAGCGTCGTCGAAATACTGCGTTTCGGAACCGACCTGTTTCTCGTGGTGTCCGGGTTCCTCGCAGCTCACGTGCTGGCGCGGTCAGGCAAGACTGCGGGCGTCTTTCTCCGCGATCGGGCGATCCGCATCCTGCCGCTCTACTGGCTGTTCACGCTGCTCGCCTTCTTCACCAAGAACGTGGCCACGAGCTATGGTGCGCCGACCATGCGCGAGCTGGGAATGTCGCTGGTGTTCATTCCCTACGGCCCGTATCCAATCCTGCACCCCACCTGGTCCCTCGTCGTCATCGTCGAGTTCAGCCTGATCATCGCCGCCTTCCAGACTGTAAGCGCCAGGCACGGCGTGTATCTGGCTTCGATCTTCGTGGTGCTTCTGGTGTTTTTCGGACAGGCTTTCCCTTCCGACAATCCCGCCTTCGTCGCCTACACCAACCCGATCCTGATCGATTTCGCCTTCGGTGTGCTCATCTACAAGCTGATCTCGGTTCGTGCGGCCGCACTGTTGCCGGGGCGACAGGGCCTCGCCGTCGGGGCTGTGATCATCGTGGTGAGCGCCGCAGCCGTGCTGGCACGGCCCTTCCTGTGGCCGGACGTGCCGCGGCTCGCGGCACTGGGCGTGCCGGCATCGGGACTTCTGCTGGGCACCATCTTCCTCGAGAAGGCCGGTTATCTGGTTCGGTCGGTGCCGGTGAATTTCGTAGCGAGATCGACCTATGCGATCTATCTGTGCCATCAGTTCGTCAACGGCGCGTCCGAAAAGGTCGTCGCCCTTCAGCCCTCTTCGCGAGGCCTTCCGATCCTCGCCCTGGTCGTGATCCCGTTCATCGTCACGGTGGTTGCCGTGTTGGTCTTCGCCTATGTCGAGGCGCCGATGACGCGGTTCCTGAAGGAGCGGATCAGCTGATCGCCGCCTGGCGTCCGTAACCTGTTGCGATGATTTTGACCTGCAGGCGTCAACCCCAGCGAAGCGGCGCGCCGCGAGTAAGGTTGCTGCAAGTTCCGATCGTTAGCCGGTAGCAATTTGGATCATAGCGCGCTACTTCCGGGGTGAAGTCGACGCGGTGGGGAGGCGCGCTTGGGAGATCAGGCAGATTGGTCGACATGACCGGCTCGGGACGGGTCCAATCAACAAAGCGATCGGACAGGGGCCGCACCGAGGGCCATCGCTTTACGTGAAATACAATTCGAATTCACTCAGAGATTTTTAAGAGCTTTCTTGCTTGCGGCAGGGCCGGACTCGGTCTTGTTGAGGGCTGGGCCAGGTCGCATCAGGCGACGAATAATCACTTGGCCCTCGCATTGCCGCTGGCTACGTTCCATTCGTGCTTGTTGCAAAGGAGGTTGTATGCCCGCACGCTATCTGTCCCCGGCCTTTAGCGATCAGGATGTGTCTGCGCTGAGGATCGCGACGTTGGTCGGCGTGGAGGCCGAGATCTACAACGACATATGGAGTGCGGTGTTCGGCGAGTCACTGCACCCGGGCGTCAAGCTTGAAGAAATCGCGCTGAGCGAAATCTACGGGGTCAGCCGCACCGTCATCCGCAAGGTGCTGGTGATCATGGAGCAGGAAGGCGTCGTTTCGCTGCCGCACAATCGCGGTGCCTATGTCGCCCTGCCGTCGCCTCGCGACGCCCTCGAGCTGTGTGAAGCGGTGGCTGCGACCTATACCTATATCGTCGGCAAACTCGCCGACCAGCCGCAGAACATCACGCCGGCGCAACGCGAGAAGCTGGCGCTGCACGTCGCGGCCGAAAGAGAAGTGGCCGAGCTTCACACGATCCGGCGCCTGCACATGGAGCATGCCACTCTGTTGGCGCTGATCTACGGCAACCTCGTTCTTGCCGCGCAGATCGAACGCGCGACGTCGAGGCTGGCGCTTGCCCTGGCGGCCTACCAGGGGGTGACGGGAAACGTCTCCAGCGTGGAATACACCGTGGCCCTTCACCGCTTGATCTTCGAGGGCAGGAAGGAAGAGGCCGTCCAGATGATCAGTGCCGGCATGGAGAGGGCACGCAAGTCCATGCGCTTCGGTCCGCCCGACGGTAGCGTCAATCTCAAGGCTATTCTCGGCAAGGGCTGACCATCGCCGACCATTTTCAACGCGCCCAGACATCTGGCGGCGCACCATTGATGCCACGAAGCGGCTCACGCCGAGCCTTGGAGGCTGCGTCGTGGGCGTAGCGTAAGTAGCCCGGTCCATCCTCTTCGACGTCCCGGTCGGATCCGCCACGGCCGCTGCCGACCTCATCTCAACTCGGTTTCCCTGTTCCGTCCGCGCCAGATGGCGCGGGCGTGCCGCGCTGCGCGCAATTCCAAGCCTAACGTGATGTCTTTCACGATGCGTCACGTTTGTTCGGTTGCTCGTTCCTGACTGCATCAACGAACCGCAGCAGTTCGATGCGAGCCTCAGTGGCCTTTTTGCTTTTTGGGCGGAGAGGCGATTCTGGCCAATATTGCCTCTAGATTTTTGCGACTCTCAACGCATTTGCAGGGATTGTGAAATGCGTTGAGAGCCACATGACTGGAGGTCAGACCGAAATCGGTCGCTGCGTACAGAACATTTTTGCTCAAACAAGTCCAGTTCACAAACAGGTTACTACAGAAACGACCATTTGCACGCGATTGTGAGCATCATGGCCTTGCAAATCGGGCGAATCGCGGACTTGTGGCTTTTCGGGCACAGGCACCCAGGCAACTGCCGCTGCCGCCCCGCCTCTTCGGCCGTTAGCGGTTGATCCCTCAAATTTGATGGATCATAGGCAACGCAGAAAGTGATTCATCTAGAGCGAATTCTTTCTGACGTCAGATTTTTGACGGTGAAAATCTGCAGAGCTTCCAACGGCTGTGCATCAAATGAGGAAATGAAATGAACATTAAGAGCCTTCTGCTCGGCTCCGCTGCGGCCCTGGTCGCAGTCTCCGGCGCCCGCGCAGCCGACGCAGTCGTCGTCGCCGAACCCGAGCCCATGGAATACGTCCGCGTCTGCGACGTCTACGGCGCCGGCTTCTACTACATCCCGGGCACCGAGACCTGCCTCAAGGTCGGCGGCCTCGTTCGTTACGAGATCGGCGCGGACGAGTTCGGCGGCGACGAAGGCTGGAACAAGGACGTTCTCGCTCGCCTCAAGCTCGACGCACGTTCGGAAACCGAATACGGCACGTTCCGCCGCTACATCGAGATCGAGCACAAGATTGCCGGCGAAGGCTGGGATGCAGATCGCACCGACTTCGATCTGAAGGGCGGGTCCAAGACCACGCTCCGTCACGCCTACTTCGAACTCGGCGGCCTGCTGGTCGGTCACACCGATACGCTGTTCGACGGCGAGCTGTCGGGTGAATTCGACGTCAGCGGCGGCGAGCGCGTCAACCAGATCCGCTACACCTTCGACGCCGGCAACGGCATCGCCGTGTCGCTCGGCCTGGAAGAAGAGTCGGACAACTACGACTACGTCCCGCTGGTCACCGGTAAGGTCGGCATCACCCAGGGCTGGGGTTCGCTGAACCTCTACGCCGGCTATGACGACGCCTACGAAGAGTTCGCGCTCAAGGCGATCGCCAGCTTCAAGGCGACCGATGCCCTGACCGTCGAACTGCTCGCCGGCTACGAATCGGGCCCGACCTTCTTCTCGATCAACCCGGACATGAACGGCATCAGCGGCCCGTACGTCGGCTACGCCTGGACCGCCGGCGGCTACCTGAAGTACCAGTTCAACGAGAAGCTGGCGGCCGGCTTCGGCGGCCAGTACTTCGGAGACGCGCACGAAAACAACGTGGCCAGCCGGACTGTTGACGGCAACAACGACTGGGTCGTCGGCGGCGTCGTCGACTACAACATCGTCGAGAACCTCGACGCCATGCTCGCGGTCAACTATTACGACGGCGACAGCTTCGAGGACGGCGGCTTCGCCGGCTTCCTGCGCCTGGACGCTTCGTTCTAATAGCGTCTGGCTCTTGAGCTAGTTGATGAGGGGCCCGCAATTTTCGGATTGCGGGCCCTTCTGCATTTCCGCAGGTCCACGCTGGTACCGAGTGGCCAATTGCTGGCAGCCCACTGTCCCTCCCGGTTCGGTTTGGGTCGGCGGCGCGTGGGCGGCCGGTGCATCATGGGCGGGTGTTGCCTGAGTGCACCGGCCTGAGCGGACATCGGCTACCCGTGCCCGCCTGCCGCCATCATGCCACGGGCCGGATTTTGGGAACTGCTATCCGGCTACCTCAAATGTGCGCCAGCGCCTACCAATTCGGAAGGTGGATGGGCTCGCCATCCGCACGAGTGTTGGTCGATGCCGGGTCGGAATGCTCGTCGAGAAGGTCGTGCGGGGGCAGTGTGCACGGGGGCGGAGTTGGATGCGTACGCATACCGACGCGCGGAAGCCAAAAAGATTGCAGATGAAATTCCACTGGTGGAGCTGAGGGGGGAGTATCCTTCGGGGAAAAGTTCTCGTTTGCTTTCAATTAGATATTGTAAATCAATAGCCTGTGGGACATAGCGTGGGTACGTAATTGGGTACGCAGAGCCTCGAAATGCCACCACCACGCTATGCAGATAAGAGCTTTTTGGAGCAGCACGGGAACAAATGGCGGGTGGTCGTCAACGTCCCTCGCGACCTCCAAGGCGAGATTGGTAAGACAAAGCTCAAACAGAGTCTCGACACCGACAGCCTAGAGATTGCAAACAGGCTGAAATGGGCGGTGGTTGGGGCGTTACAGGCGCAGATCGATCGGCATCGTTCACCTGAAGGCCCTATTGCGGAGGCGTTGCGGCTGGCAGCCATCAGGCGTCAGATTCAGCAAGCCGGTGGAGATACTGAACCTGTAGATATTCAGATCAGCAATCGTGCCGAGGAAATTGCCGGGAAGCCTGTGGGCACCGATAGGGAGGGTCAACCAGTCTTCGAGCCGAAGAAAGATCAGGCTGCGCTTGCATTTGCCGGAGTGGCGTATGGGGATCGCACTCCAATTGAGGCCCATCGTAAAACCTATCTCGATCAGTTGGACGTGAAGGTGCGCACCCGTGCCGATGATGAGAGGGCCTTTGGCTATCTTCAGGACTGGTGCAAGCGCGAGGGCGTCCCGACTTTCCTCGAGAGCTTCGGCAAGCGTGAGGCTGTGCGGTTCACAGACTACCTCAGGACCAACTCAGGTGGGCGGTCGCCGGTCACGTTGAACAAATACATCCAGTGGCTGAGCATCTACTGGCAGTGGCTGGAGAACCGTCATGCGGTGGATGTCAACGTCTGGGAGGGGCGAACCTATACCGTCCCGAGGGTGCTTAATGAGGACAAGGAGCGCCCGTTTACCGATGCCGAGATGGTCAAGCTCTTGTCAGGCCCAGCATCCCAGCAGATGCACGACTTGATGCGTATTGCCGCCCTCACAGGGGCCCGCCTTGAGGCCATTGTGGACCTGAAGGTCAAGGATTGCTTCGACGGCACGTTTACGTTCAAGCCGCAGAAGAAAGAGCCGGGAGCGCGAGACTGCCCAATCCATTCCGGCCTCAAGGCAATCATGGAGCGTAGGATTGCCGGAAAAGCTGCTGACGACGACTTGTTCCCCGAGTGGCCTCCTGTGAGAAAGAAGGGCTCGAAGCGAGAGCGGTCATTCAAGGCATCTAATCATTTCACGGCGTACCGAAGGGAAGCAGGCGTCGATGACCGGAGGCCTGGCAAGCGGCGAAGTTTGATCAATTTCCATTCGTTCCGCCGTTGGTTCATCACCAAGGCAGAACAGGCAGCGCAGCCGGAAAGTACCATCCAGACGGTTGTTGGTCAGAAGAGGGCCAGCGTTGCCTTAGGCGTCTACTCGGCTGGCCCGTCGCTTGAGCAGCTCAGAGCCTGCGTCGAGGCTGTAAGGCTTCCCCACGCCAGATGACACTTGGCTTAGGATGTCAGCCCGACCGGCTTTCGACTTGGTATCCAGTAGCAACCCAAGCAGATACTGGCTGCACCACGATTCCTCCGAATTTTGCCTCGCTTGCCGCGCAAGCTAAGCCCGCGACAGTGAACGAAAAATTTCGATCCAACGGGGCGCTTTGGATATCGAGGAAGGCGCCTTCTTTGTCGACAGCGACTGTTTCGCATCTTCGGCAGATCGCAGCTGGGTACCGTGGTACATGTCTCCCTTCCCTCCCGCATCCAGGGCATACGCTGCCGTCTGGCAGCCATTGAGCCTCTGTATTGGTCGACGCGATCTGCGTCCTGAGGTCATTGAGGGCGGAGCTGTAGGAGAATTGGGCAGCGGGATGAGACGTATTGAGGATCGTGGCTCGCCCGATACGGAACGGCATGAACTCGCAGTTCTGGGGCAGGGTTATTCCAATCAAGTTCGCGTATCGCTCAAGATATGACCGCACCCTACCTTGGCCGAAGGAGATTACGATATCAGGGTCGGCAATCCTTAAGACCTTAGTGAAAGCGAACATTGAGGCAGTTATCTGCTCATCATTCGCTTGGGTGCCTCGTTCGATCATAAATTGGATGAAATTGTAAAATGTCGTCTGTCGAAGGACGTCGCGTTCGTCGATATCAACCTGCAGATACGACTTCAGTAGGCGCGACACCTTAGTCAGGATCTTCTGACTCTCTTTTCGGGAAATGTGCCACGATAGAAGATCGACATTCCAGTTTGCCAATCGGCGACCTGAAACTGAGGCTTTTCCGCCGTCCGCTTCACTGGGAGCGTACTGGCTTTCCAGTAATAGCATTATTCTTGGGCCGACGGAGCCGTAAAGATCTCCTACATAGGGAAGAACGCTTAGCTCTTCGCTTCCGTAGAGATTGTGCGCACGTTCGCGATCAGGTGTTGAATCCTCTAGCATATGCCCGCCTTTGCTGTCCCAGTGATATGCAGATCAGATAATTCAAAGTCATAGTAGATGATATACGCAACGCGATCCAAGTTTACTGACATAATCTGGAAGGATTGCCTTTTCAACAGCGCCGATGGACCGCGAGACTCCTGAGAAGTTCTGGGTTGAGGAAGACCTCTCGCGTTATGTCGTCATACAGAGACCGCGCGGTCTCCCATCGGGCATGGCGCGAGACTTGGCGTAGCAATCCATCTTTGGGTTGCCTATGGAGAGAGGTGAACATCGCCGCTCTGGTCGTTCTACCGAACTAGGTTGCCATTCAGAGAAGAGGAAGGCCGTGCCGCGTGCCCTTAGTGCCCCTGAGCAAGCGAGCCAATAGCTCCCCCTTGAGCTTCTCGCGTTCGCTGCTATGGCCCCGAGCGCACGAGGGACTCAGGTAGGAACTTCAGCTTTCCTGCTGCGCATTCCAGCTATCAGGCTACCGACGAACGCAGCGCAATAGGTATTTCCCTTATGCCCGTTGCGCGGTTCTAGAGGCTCTAACAGGAGCCCCAAGGGAAACACAGGGCCGACCTCAACGTCTCTCCAGCCACGACCACGCACCACACAGTGAGGTATCGGAGGTTCCGATGTCGGACGCCCTGACTAACTCCTATCCCATCCGCGTCGTCGAGGTCGCAGGGGAATCGTGGTTCGTCGCCACCCGTCGATCTGCAAGTCCGGTGGGTACGGGCCAAGGGACCCTCGGGGAACCCGGAGGCCTCATCGATACCGAGTTCCTCCCCGGCGCTGGTGGCCCAGAGGGTCATCGCCACAGCCCCTGTAATTTCCGCCCATACAGTACACCCCAAACTTGTCGCCATGACTGGCGGTACCCGCTCCGTTGGCTACGTCTTCGACTGGGCTCGCGGTAGCTCCTGCCCCAAAAGTGCCGCGGAAACAGACTCCGCCTGAATCATCACCAACACTTATCGTCAACCCAACGCCCCCGAGAGACTTAGGGGTGCGAGGATCCGCGCCTGTGTGCCGGAAGCCCTCAGAAAGAAAACACCATGACTGCTCACCCCACCGCACTTCTCAAACAGATCAAGGCCGCCGAACTTTTGGCGAAGCCGTTTCCAACTCGTGAATTTGTCATTGACCCTTGGTTGCGCACGGGCGAGACCGCGCTCATCTGGGCTGGCTCAGGGGTCGGAAAGACCATGCTCACCCTCTCGCTTGCTCTCGCCATCTCTGGCGGCGGCAAGGTCTGGGAATGGTCATCGAGCACCCCGCGAAAGGTCCTAATAATCGACGGCGAAATGCATCTCCAGGACCTGCAGGAACGCCTGAAACTCTTGGCGGCAACCGCAGTCGAGGGGCTCGACATGGCGCAAGTCGGCAACAACCTCTCGATCATCGCCCGTCAAGCTCAGGAGCCCCAAAGTACGTTCTTCGACGTTACCGACGAGAGCCACCAAATGGCGATACTCGAACGCTGCGAGCGGGACAGGATCGACGTCCTGATCATCGACAATCTTTCGACGGTTGCCGATGGCCTTGAGGACGAGAACGAGGCGGTCGCATTCCGCACGGTCCAGTCCTTTATGCTGCGAATGAAACAGGCAGGCATCACCACCATCCTTGTGCATCATGCTCGCAAGGATGGTCAGGAGCCACGAGGTTCCACGGCGCTCGCCACGACCTTCGAGGTGATCCTTGGGCTCAAGAAACCCTCGGTGCCCGTGCATGGCAAGGCGTCGTTCGTCGCTACATTCTCCAAGTTCCGAGCGCAGGGCGGTCTCTCTACCTCACCGCGCACATGGATCCTCGGAGAAGCCGGGTGGGCCGTGGAAGAAGATCCCGAGGATGAGCTAACGGCGACGCTGAGTGCTATCCAGAGTCTGCGCTTTGTGTCGCAGAAGGAAGTGGCGGCTGCGCTGGGGATCACCGAGGGCGCCATGTCCAAGCGCATCCGTCGCATCATCGCAACCGGGCGGATCACTGAAGACGGCGTCAAGGATGCCCTGGGTCGCGCAAGGAAACTCAGGGAGGCTGAAGACAGCGAAACCATCGTCAGTTTCGATCCTGACGAGGAGGCTGAAGACCCCGATTATTGACGCGGGATGTCACTCGGGAAGGGGGCTATGGCTCCCCTCCTGCTCTTTCCCGTTCTCTTTCGCCTATAGTGAGGAAAGCGGAAAGTCTCGACCTTGGTCCAAGACCGATCACTGCCGTGCCGGGGACGATGGCGTCTCGCCGGTCGGCAGGTCGACAGCGAAATCGTAGTGCCCACCTTCGATCTGTCGGCGGGCGTCATCGAAGTACCGCTGTGGCGGCGTGAGGGACGAGCTCCGAGCCACGTCCATGCGATCCATGAGTTCGGCAAGCGCTTTCTCCGCCTCGTCCACATTGCCGAGCGCTGTGATCCTCGCGAGTCGCCGGAAGCGATCCTGGAGCGCTTTGTACTCCGCCGCCAACCGTTTGAGTTCGTCGACGTGTGTTTGGATGTCGAGGGCCTCCGCGATCGACGGGATCAGCGTCGAGAAGAACGCCATCAAGGCGACGCCCCAAGCGGGCACCCATTCCTTAACGTAACTGAAACCAGCGAGGCCCGTCAGCACGATAGGGAGCAGGATGACGGCCTTGTGCTGAAGCCTGACCAATCGCAGCCACGTGAACAGCATCGTGGAGGTCCACAAGCAGCTTTCTGACTGCCTGAGGGCCTCCTTCACGATCTCTCGACGGCGAGCTTCTACAGTACGTGGATCGGAATCCGGGGTCCGAAGATTTTCTGCCATTCCATGCCTGCCAATATATCTAGGTCGTTACGTTCGTAATTGCATGCCGTCTCAGCGATGGCGATGGCTGCGTCGACCTTGGAGGCCCACTTGTCGCCGAGCTGTACAATTTCGCCAGTGCCAGGTATCGCCACCCATCCGTTGACCCTGGACTTGAAGAACTTCAGGCAGTCTCGCACGTAAAAGTCGTACCAATAATAGTCGCAGTTACCCCAAGCATAATTGCGGAAGAAGTCAGCGACCAAGAGCTCTATGACAAAGGATTTCAGATCGACGGAGCACTCGTGCTTCCATCGCTTGATGATCTTGCAGAGCGGCCGGACGTTTCCATTGTAATCCCGGTCAGCGTCGTCGATGAGCTTGACCTGCGCGAGCGGATCGACCGTTTTCCACGAGCCGCCGCCGTTAGTGTCTGGCATGATAAACTGTCCGTTCCCGGTGGCGAAGACGGGCACGAGTTCCACCATGATCGAATTGAAGTCGATCTGAACGACCTGACCATCGCCGCGCTTGCGGGTCTGGGGGTAGGGCGTTTCCAGCTTCTCCTTGATTTCCTGAAGGAGGGCTGATTGCCCGTTGAAGGCGTATGCGTGGAATCGCTCCAGTACGCTGCGGTCGAAGCGAACCATGATGTCGATGTCGGCCGAAGGGCGCACCTGCGTACCCTTTCCCCACGAACCCACGGCGAAGATCGGCGGGGTTTCGGTCGCCTTACCCCCGTAGGCACGCTCCAGGGCCTGACCGACACGCTTGGCCTTTCCGAACGCGTCATCGACCTGATCCATCGTCGGGTTCAGGTCGGAATGGAATTGCCTAAAGCGTTGGCGGACAGCGATCCACAAATTGATTCTCCAACTCGTATTCTAACGAGCACAGAACAGAAGCGGAGCGCCTGGGAAGCACGTCATCCACAACTTTACATTGCTCCGCCGCGACCGCTTTCGCGGTAGGCCGTGGATCGAGTGCTACGTCGAGGTTGAGGTGCCATTCCACGCAAGAAAATGGGTCACGATAGTCGCAAGCTTTGGGGCACCCAGGTGCACCAAGGGTGCCTTGAAGTTCCCGCGACCTTTTCTGCGAAAAGTCCGTTTCGGTATTCCTGTAGAGAGCCAAGCCTCAGTCCCCCGGTAGCCCTTGGGAGATGAACGTAAATCCTCTTGATATGGCGTGGCGAACTCGCAGCGGGTCTGGGTCCAATCAAGTGCGAATCCGTAACTCAGGGCAACGTCGGCCATGTAGCTGGGATCGCTTCCCAAGCATTGAGTGCCAATAGGGCAGGGTCTAGTGACTCTGTTCCGGCGGCCTCGTTTTCCGTGCCATTAGGGTGGTTATTGACTTTTGATACCGGAGGGGTCACAAGGTGTTAAAGATCAGTGACACAAGGGCCCTTCGCATGACATCCGCCATCATCGGCTACGCGCGCACTTCGACCCTCGACCAGGAGGCAGGGCTAGAGGCCCAGCACCGCGACCTCAAGGCCGCTGGATGCACCAAGCTGTTCAGCGAGCAACTGTCCTCGGTGGCCACCAAACGGCCCCAGCTTGAGGCAGCGCTGGACTATGTACGCGAAGGCGACACGCTGATCGTTACCAAGCCCGACCGCCTGGCTCGCTCAACCGCTGACCTCTTGAGCATCACCGAGCGTCTCAAGGCCAAGGGCGTGACCTTGCGCATTCTCTCAATGCAGATGGACACTGGCACTCCAACCGGGAAGCTCATGCTGACAATGCTGGGCGGCATTGCCGAGTTTGAACGCGACCTGATGCTTGAACGGCAGCGCGAGGGCATCGCCAAGGCCAAGGCGGAAGGCAAATACAAGGGCAGAGCCCCGACTGCGCGTCAGAAGGCGGCCGATGTCCTGGCCCTGAAGGCACAAGGGAAGACCGCCGATGCCATCGCCGAGGCACTTCAGGTCAGCCGGTCAAGCGTGTTCCGCATACTAAGGGATGCCTGAGGTAATCTGGTGTGTGTGTCCGACCCCACATTCCTTTAGGTCGCTCTCTACCGCTCCTATACCGTTCCGGTCTGAAGCAGGAGTAACCCTTGGCGCAGGAGAATGAGATCCACTCTGCTGATGCGCCTGCTTCTAATGCGGAGGTTACGTTGTTTGACATCGGCTTAGTGATGTCGGATGTCAGTTAGTACTCTGCTGGAGTGAGTTGGGAAAACTGCTACGACATCTCATGGGGGGCAAATGGATATAGTTGGTGGAAAGGTCTCGATAAGAGGCACTGTGAATTACGCGCTCGCTGAACCCCGTACCTGTCGTGGGAAGGTGGTTTACGGCTTTGTCTCTCGGGACCCAGGCGGCTTTGCCAATCCGGACCGAATGACACTGAGGACAGGCCCCCAATCGGATCGCGATCTTGAGATCGAAATCAGCGGCCTCACAGGCTTGCCGGACCTGATTGCATCTTTGGTGCTTGAACAGCCGGATGGGGACGAGTCTCCTAAAGGGTTCGCGGACCGGCTGAAAATGCGCGATGACATTGCCGAGGCTTTTTACCAGGCCGCGCTCCGCATTAAGCAAGCGCCTCGCGAATAGCGTTGTTGAGGGATCGACTATTGGTTTTGCGGGTAGTGCCGTCGGCGGCGCAGTTGGAGCGTCGTCGGCGACGAGAGACCAGTTGCCGATGCGGCGGAGCGCCCTCAAGTCTGAACATGCCAAGAGGATGGGGAGATGCACTCTACTGACGCGCATTGCTTTTCGTGCGGTTACGATACTGACTTGATGATCAGCAGCCTGATGTCGAACCATGAGGTGTACTCGACAGGACCTGTTATTTGTGAAAGCTGCAAGGCGGTAACGACGGCCAACTATAAAGCCGCAGAGTTGACGTGTGAGACCTGCAAGTCATCAAACGTGTCACCCGTCTGCGCCCCCGCGAACCGGTTAGGGGACCTAGACTTGTCCGGTCACTATAAGTGCCCGAAATGCGGAACGTTAGAACTACGTTTCGGGACGGACTTCATGGGGCACGGCTTCAGATCTATGGATTGAGGGTGCCGCTGTCATCCCCTCAGCGCGTTTGCCTGAGCAGGACGGATTTGCGCTCCGGACTGACGGGCAGCGCGACGTTGCCCCTCGTGAACCATGAGTTGGTTCAACAACCATTCACCAATAATCCCGAGGGTATGACGCTGAGCATCCTCTCCATGCAGATGGACACCACCACTCCTACCGGCGCTTCGGAAAGCGATTGAGGTTCTGGCTCTCAAGGTCAGGATAAGTCCGCCGATACCATTGCCGAGGCGCTTCAGGTGAGCCGGTCAAGCGTGTTCCGCTCCTCAGGGCGCGTGAAGGGCATGGCCATGCGTGCCCGATCCTTCCGCATGTTAATCGTGCTGCAATCCCCGACAGGCGCTTGACACACGTATGTGTGTTGGGGTACCGACAATAGTGTAAACACGAATTGGTGTTGAAGAACACATATTGGGGTGATTGGCGGCATGTCAGAGAATCGGGTGCGTGAACTACGCAAGAAGAAGGGGCTCACGCAAAGGCAACTCGCGGAGCTTGCAGGGACAAGTCAGCAGCAGATCCAGCGCATTGAGGGGGGCGTTCAGAACGCCCGGTTCGATCTGGCGTTTGCCATTTGTGCCGCGTTGGACACTCGGATGCAGGAGGTGTTTCCGTCCACTGAACTGGCCCTGAAGCGCTCCCGCAAACGCGTGAAAACACTGGCAGATGTTTACTTAGACTCGAAAGCTTCTGAGGAGCTGGAGAAAGCCGGAATTGATATGGAGCCGAGGCGGTGGACATTGATTTATCGACTGCGCGGAGGTGCAGAAGGCATGCTTCCGATATCAGGGCCAGAGTATTCCAGGATCTGGAGATTTATCCAACTAGAGGAAAGCGATAGCTTCATTGTGTTTGATTCGGTTAATCGACGCTACGCGATAAATATAAAGCATCTGATCTTCTGTCAGTTTCAATTTGATGTCCATGGGCAAGTCGAATTGGAAGAGGATGACGGAAGTGGAGTGCAATTTTACCTCAGCGACAAGGCGGAGCCGCTGACGTTTCTAGTTGATCGCGATGTTTGTTCTCTCGACGAAGAGGATTCATGGGTGGATGTTCAGCTTCAGGATATGTTCCATAGCGCTGAAATGGGCCCGGTGGGTCGGTTCAAGTTCAAGGACATCGACGGTGAAACGGCATTCTTCCGGCCCGACGACGTGGCGATGTTCTCTGTGGAACTGCGAGATCTCGAGCCAGCCATGTGGAGCGAGGACGAGGACGACGAGGACGAAATTGAGTCCGAGGGGCATGGGTGAACGGAGCGAACGTCGGCGTTCAGCCGTCGACGAGGCGTCATCCGTATCCTCAGCAGCACCTATGAATTCGGTGCCTTGTGCGTTCCCACATTTTTCGTCGCCGTGGGTACGCAGATTGGGTACTTGATTGGGTGCGCATGAAGTCTAGCGACCACCCTATGCCGTTGATTTTGTTGTAATAAATTAAGAAAATCAATCCACTGGTGGAGCTGAGGGGGATCGAACCCCTGACCTCGTCATTGCGAACGACGCGCT